>Ga0123337_10000196_pt1 | contig 116373 bp, 108 predicted proteins | sample frozenSSSSmetaG_FD_89792 | JGI IMG/M metagenome (GOLD analysis project Ga0123337, IMG submission 89792) | Glacier valley bacterial and archeal communities from Borup Fiord, Nunavut, Canada, to study Microbial Dark Matter (Phase II) -... | ecosystem: Environmental > Aquatic > Freshwater > Ice...
ATTTATCTACAAAAGAATTTGACCTACATGCTTCATAAATGGTGTGAACAATCGTTAAAATATTTTCGTCCGGATTAGTAACGTCGGTTGGCAGAAAAGTAGTAACTCCCCGGCTTAACAAATAATGAGTTGCATCTGCAAAATCCTGCTCTGTCAAAGAAGTAGTATTGAAATCAATTCCATTGATGCCATTAATTTGCCGATCTGTTAAACCCGGGCCAATAAAAGCAAGATCATTTTCTTTGGTTCCCATTTCAGTAATACGCAATACCTTTCCACCCTTAAAAATTACCGCCTCTGTTTTGCCAGTAATACAATTAATACAGTCAATCACTTTATCTTCTTCATCATTTTTTGTTTGCATAATAGTTCTTCTAAGTAGTCTTTTTAAGAGCAGCAAGCAGATCTCTTACTTTGCCCGGCACCATTTTGGTTGCTAATCCTACGCTAATAAATACAACACCTGAAACAATCGTAGGCAATCCTACTTCAACAACAAGGCTATGTGTATTCATCTCCTTTGTAATAATAAACGTTAACACGCCGGCAATGATGGAAGCAATAGCTGCTTTGGGGCCGCATTTTCTAAATATAGGAAGCAGGCCAAATAATAACGGCATAGCAGTCGGTCCCAATAGTGCTGCAAACCAGTTAACGATAAGCCCCAGCACGCCACCAAACCGTTCATAATTGAGTGCAATTGCGATTGTTGCCAATGTGAAGATGAAAGTAGTGATACGGGCCGTACGAAGTGAACGTTTATCATTCCGGAACTTTTGGGAAACAACCGGAAGTATATCCCTGGTGATCACGGCAGCGACGGTGTTGACATCCGAAGCTGTCATACCCATGGTTGCTGCAAATAATGAGGCAATGACAAGCCCAATCATTCCCTGAGGCAAAATTTTTACCATCAACCATCCATAGGATTCGGCAGGGTTTGCTAATCCTGGCAAAATAAGCGGGGCGGCCCACATAGGAAAAAATAATATTAATGGCCAGATTAAATATAATGTTCCTGATAGGCGGGCTGCCTTAGTAGCCTGCTTTTCACTGGGAGAAGAGATGTACCTGGTAGCAAGGCTCCAAATGCCACCATTATAACTTAAAAAATAAAGAAAAAACATAATACCCACAAAGGCTGCCGTGTAAGGATCGTTAAACAATTGACTGTGCTCCGGAGGAAGTTGCTTCCATATTCCCGTAATCGAATCCCAACCACCAAGATGTTTAACTACCAAAACAAACATAACCACTCCGCCAAGAACCTGCACAATAAACTGAATAAGATCTGTAATGATCACTCCCCAAAGGCCTCCGAAAGTAACATAAATAAGGGTAACAACTCCTGAAACAAGGATACCTGTCGTCATTGGAATACCTGCGACCACATGAAGCAAAATACCAATGGCTGCCCATTTAGCACCCACATCAAACACTTTCAACAATACTCCAGCCCATGCAACGATTTGTTGTGTCAATACATTATATCTGATCTTAAGATATTCGAGCGGCGATTGTATTTGAAAATTCTTTCGCAACCGCACCCAATAAACCGGAAATATTTTGGCGCTGGCAATAATAACAACTCCGACAGGAAATGCCCACCACATATACATAGTAAAACCATGAGTGTAAGCCACAGCAGCGTACGCAACAAAAACAGCCCCACTATGGCCTGACACGTGGTGAGAAATACCTGCTAACCACCAGGGTAACTGTCCTCCCGCAACAAAATAATCTTCAGAATTTTTACTCCTGAAATAGGAACAAATACCTACTACAACCATGCTTAAAAAGAAGAGAATAATGACAACCAAATCAAGTTTATTGAAATACATTTATCTATTGTTGATCATTTAAAAATTGGAGTTGTTTAATTAAAATAACCACTTCTAATTCAAATACCTGCTCTAATAGCGGAGAATCATCTATGCGCTATTTGCCATAGAGATAAAAGGCAGCATACTACCTGTAAAACCTCTGCACCCGTTAATTGAGAAAATTTCTTCCTGATTTCATAATTTGAAATTATGTTGGTTACTTTTTTTACACTCAAAGAGTTGGCTCCCACCCTAGTTGGTATTCACGTTTCCAGTACCTATTCGCTTCTTCATTATTAATAATATGCCCATTCTTCGCATCTGTTTTAAGAGTGGTACCTGTGCGCACTGCAATATTACCTAACTGGCTTAATAAGGTACTTTGGTAGCCCTTTAATATTTCGGCGTTTAATGGGGTTCCATTACGAATACCATCAAAAAAGTTTTGAATGTGCAATGCATCCAACGCCTGTGATGGATCAACTGTATTGCGGGCATCTATGGTGATGTCATTTTTTACATCTTTCAGTAATTTATTTTTCAGATCGTAGAGTTTATAAGAATTGCCGCCTCCAATAACAAGCGTTCCCTTTTCACCATAAAATGCAACGCCTACGCTGGAGCCCTCTATATCACGCCCATTGCAACTTCTACCTTCCCAATCGATTAATTTATTACCAGGAAACTCCCAGGCGACTACTTGCGTATCCGGCGTTTGCCAATCGTCTGTATAACGATAACGTCCGCCTGAAGAGCTAACACTCGTTGGATATTCCAGCCCCATGCCCCAGCGTAGCAGATCCACCATGTGGGTGCCATTATTCCCGGATTCACCCGTGCCCCAATTCCAGAACCAGTGCCAGTTGTAGTGAAGTATGTTATCCCTGTAAGACTCACGGGGTGCAGGGCCTTGCCACAAATCATAATTCAACCATGATGGCACTTCTACCTTTTTACCTGTACCAATTGAAGGACGATTATTGGTATACCACCCTTTGCCATAATAGACCCGTCCAATCACACCATCTTGTATTTCTTTAATCGCTGCTATCACGTTGGGCCACGAACGTCGTTGTGAGCCCATTTGTACCTGGCGTTTATATTTTCGTGCAGCAGCTACCAACATTTCACCTTCATGCGGATTATGAGAACAAGGTTTTTCAACATATACATGCTTTCCAGCTTTACAGGCAAGAATGGCTGCCGGTGCATGCCAGTGATCGGGCGTGGCGATTACCATTGCTTCCAGCGATTTATCCTCCAACGCCTTTCTGAAATCCGGCGCGGCTTTAGGTCGCTTGTTCTGAATTTTATCTACCGTATCAATACATATATTCATGGATTGGCTATCCACATCAGAAATATAGATTATTTCACAATTTTTTTGTTGAGCAAAATTTTTAGACAAGGCCAATCCACGGGCATGGACACCCATAACCCCCACCCTGATCCGCTCATTAGCACCTAAAATACTTGCATAGCTTTTAGCGCTAAAGGATGGTAATATGCCACCCAATGATACGGCCGCAGAAGCAGCAATTGTCTTTTTAATAAAATCTCTTCTTGAATCTTCCATTTTTTACATTTCTATTCGTTATAATAATTAAAAACCTATCCAATCTTTCGGAAGCCCTAAAGACCATACATCATTAACAAGTGGTGGAGTCATCCCACCCGCTATCCAGATTTTATCCTTAAAAACGAATGCCGAAGGTTCATGGCGTTCTTTCCATACCGTCTCGGACGTAAACTGTGTCCAATCCTTACCATCTTTCGAATACCAGACATCCGACCAATTCTTGTAAGGATTATTTGACCAGCCAGCCATAACCCAAATCCGGTGACGATAAACAACTGAAGAAAACCATAAACGCTCATGCCAGGGTGCGCCATCACATACTTTTGTCCAATGGACACCGTCCCCGGAACTCCAAACGTCATTTTTCGCATAGTAATCCGGAACATAATTTCCACCCCCAAAAACATATATTTTCCCATTCAGTACAGCGGCCTGGTGATAAGCACGGGGTGGCCATCCGGCATCCATAGTGGCGAGCTTCCAGTCTTTCCCATTGGATGAATTCCAAACATCGTTTTTAAGGCTTTTTTTGTTCCCAAAATAATAATTCTCTGTTCCACCCAGCAACCATATTTTACTCTTAAATATAACTACCGCAGCGGCCACTCTTGGTGACCAGGAAGCTGCTTTTGCCTCTATTTTCCATTTTATTCCATCTTTTGACGACCATACTTCGTTACTAGCTGAATGCCCTTCGAGACGGCCATTGTACCACCCTCCCATCATCCACATTTTGTTTTTAAAAACAACAGACATGGCCAGATCACTATGGATCCAGGGTGCAGACCTATTAATTAGTTTCCAGTCTTTTCCATCCGCTGAGTTCCACACGTCACAGGGAGGAGCGTCGTACGAATTGAACCAGCCTCCTAATATCCAGAGTTGGTCTTTATAGACAACCTCACCCTGTGAATCGCGGGCTTGCCAATTAGCTTTTTTCGCTTCCTGAACCCATTCAGGATTCTTCTTTTGAGCAAACACAATGTTAGCAATAAGAATTAATGTACATGTATTCGCTAAAATTGATCTCATGTTTATTATAATTTTTTAAACCCTAGGAATTCCCCGTATCGATCGGGTTCAGTTCACTATGCGAATGAGTGCCATGGTTTCACAATTGTCACCGGAAGAAAACTCAAAATTGTCAGAAGAGCCAGGTGAAACAAATACATGATGCTTCTGCTTCTAACGTTATGACATGTCATTCAATAAACTCAACCCTGTTTCAGCTCATGGCCAATTAGTAAAACTGCTGTTTTCTCTTGTGAAACTAAAGACCCAAAAATATAAACACCTCTATCTTATTGTCGTATCCATTGTCATCTTACCGCTATTCTCATTTAAAAGAGACTAGCCGGTCTTCGTTTTTTATTTCAAAATCTCTTTGATAGCATTCATCAATACATCCTCAACTCCGGGTGACACAAATGATTGAGTCATTTCATAGCCTCCTTCGGAATAAGAAGTCTTTATCCCGATATAACGCGGACCATACTCTTCATAAGCAGCAGTGCATACGTGATCACTTGGCCTTATTGCCTTCGCGGCCAGCTGGTATTCCACAAACGCTTCTCCAGGTAAATTCAGTAACCACGTATTGCCTATCCGCAACGAAGATATCCCGACTTCCCGTCCTGTTTCTACTTGTTCCAACCAGGCAAGTCGGACAGCAAAATCATATTTTTCATTGGGAGTCCGCTCTTTGTCTTCCAGGTTTGCTCTTAACTCATCTACAATCAGGTTGGATGCAACCGGGAGCGCCACGCGTTTACTTTTCCAGGCTAAATCTTTTCCTGATATAGGTATTTTCCTGGTAGCTTCCCACGCCTTCTTCATGCCGGCTTCCATTCGATCAGCCAATATAGGTCGCATTTTCGGGGAACCATCATTATATTTCCCTGCCGCAATGTTTCCTCCCGCCCCGTTAAAATGGATACACGGCACACCGATTACTTTCTCAAATGCATTTCGACCAATGCCTACAAAATCACAGCTTACATCGCCTGTGCCATAATAGCTCTGTGGATGCGTAGCATAATAAGTAAGTACGGCAATCGCTTTCCGTTTATTCCAAAAGCTGACGCATTTAAGCCATGGATCAATCAAGCCTTCAGGAGCAGCTATAGCCAAAGAATCGGTTGAGCTACTGAAACGAACAATGGCCACTTTGCCGTCCTTTCCCAAAATACGACGGTTCGATGCCACTTTTTCCACTTTAGCTTCCCCAAAGCCTAAATGGGTAATTACCTGAGCATTCCTTTTTGCCTGCATTACAGCCAAGGCCACATGTGCTATGATTTGGAGGCAAAATGAATTGTCCATGCGTGTTCCTCCCATTCCGTATTGTTCCAAGATACGTTCCAACGTAAAATCACATCTGGGAGCATCATGCTGATGCAACGAATGCACGGAAACACGATCAACAGTGGTGTTCGCCGCTTTTGCCAATTGCTCTTTCCAGGTATCAAGACCCTCATTAGCAATCCCTATCCAGTCAACAGCACATAAAACAATTGGCTTTTGATTGGAAAGAATCACAATTCCACGGGCACTTAGGGAATCGGTAATGGAGCGGGTTTTCGCATAGGCCACAGGGCTACCAATTGGGGGGGGTAGCGTTTACTATAAAGACTCCTACTCTTAAGGACTGAGGTTGTGATTCACAAGAAGGGCTAAAACATCCCAAAAATAAAATCATTAAAAAAAGTTGCTCCATTCTGTGACATTTCATTAATGATTTCAAAAACAAATCCATATTCAATAATTATTCAAATTAATAATATTTTATTTTTTATCACATGGACAAACCAATTTCATTCATGATGCAATAGATCGCGAATCGCTTTCATAAGAACCACTTCTGCTTCAGGGGCTACATTTGAAGCACCTTCGCTTACTTCATATCCCCCCTTCTCATAAGCGATAGCTGTACCAATATAACCAGGTCCCAAATCTCCATACGCAGCCATTGCAACAAACAGATCAGGGCGCTCAGCTTTTGCAGCAAGCTGGTATTCAACAAATAGTTCGCCCGGCATGTAGAGTATTCTTGCATTTTTTAACTTCAGACATGCCACATCAATTTGTTTGCCGACTTCGCACCTCTTTAGCCATGCCATCTTTCTTGCATTCTCCTTATTTTCAAGAAGTAACTCATTACTTTTAGCCAAATCTTGCTGTCTCTTATACAAATATTTAGCAGGTGGTAAAGATACCGGCTCCACTATCCAGTCTACATCCTTTGCCGTTATTGGCTGGCGACGTGTAGCGTCCCAAATAAAATTCCTTTAGATATGAAATTAGTGAAGGCGGTTGATTTTACTAAAGAAGAAACCATAAAAGCAATGCAGGAGTTAATGAAATTAAAATCACCTCCCACAGCAATCTTCACATTTAAAAATTATATTACGTTAGATGCTATTGGATTTTTAAAAAGAAAATATCCGGATAAATTAGATTTGATTGATTTTACGGATTTCGGAAACCTTCCTTTATTTGATTATCTTGATCATAAACCAAGAGCTTCAATTGAAGAAGATTTTTATGAAGTGGGTAAACAAGCAGCTCAATTACTTTTTCAAATGATTAATGAAGCAAAGGATACCCAAACGGAAAATTACGGAAAAATAGAAATTCCATGCAAGTTGATCGTTCATAAGTAACATCACGGTTTCACTTTCGCTCTCATTTATTAATAGCTTCCCCGGTCACATCATAGCTTATTTTTTACAGCTTTACATAATACGATTCATTTCTATAACTCTTTTATTCGTAAATCTTTCCATTTTACCTGCTGTCGATAATTCCTTTGTATGGTTTTTGGCCAACTCACTCACCGAGAAAACTTATCAGATACAATTCTCTGTTTGAAAGCAAATGCAAATAAGTTGGATCATATTGGCATTGGTGAAATAGTTTCGAAAAGCACGCTATCTACCGCAAATGAAAATAGGGATTCAAGAATTTATTCTGATTTTGCCTGGATATTGATTCAGGAAGCACAACAACTTTACATTGGTGACCCTGATCCGGAAATTAAAATCAATAATCCTGTATTTGCAATTGAAGCGACCACAGTTGATTTATGCTTATCGATTTTCAATTAGGCGAATTTCAGGTCAACAAAAGCAAGTATAAAATTGCATGTTCAACTCGACCTTAAAACTGCCATTCCGGAGTTATTGAAGTAACTCCGGCAGCAACCCATGAAGTAAACATATTGGACACAATTTCTTACCAAATCGACAGCTTTTATATACTGGATAAGGGTTACACGGATTTTAAGAGACTTAATAGAATCCATCATGGCCGCTCAACCGCTCCAAAGGGTCTTGCTTCTTGCTCAAGTTCTCTAACCGCACCTGCGCGTCAAATAATTCTCTTGCCTTTGACATATTTGCTTTTTTTATCAGACAACTTTTTCTACCAAAACATTGCTTCGTATCTTAGGTTTTCAGAGATTTCCTAGATAAACTTTCTGATAATATTGCCGAACCTATCATTGAAACCATCGCTGGCCTGGAAGAAAACCCACGACCTGCTGGATATAAAAAATTAAAAGGCAGAAATTTTTCTCTATCCGATCGACTCAAATTTTGATTCCTGCGGCCTTCATTGAACTGATCAGTTCGGTTGCTTCTATTTTCAGGTGTTTGGCGATCTCGAATAACGTCACGAGTTCCGGTTGTTTGACATTGCGGCACCAGGTGGAAACGGTTCCCGGAGTGACGCCAATAACGGAAGCCAGCTTGACCTGGGATACTTCTTTTTCGACAAGAACGGACTTTATCCGGTTAAATTTTAATTTATTCATTAGGCTGAATTCCTGTAAGAATTCGAAGGTAATGAACGGAATTTTAGAGGAATTTTAAACAAATAATGCTTTTATAGTTATTTATAGTTCTATAAGAATATTAAATAATTCTAAAAGAATAATTTTATATGAATTTACTTATATTTGAACTTTAAATTTTATCCATAAAAACTAATACGTATGATCAGTCATTATCAAATGATACTTTGAAACTGAACACTTGCGCTTCAGTTGTCTAAGCGCTGTAATGAGTCTCACCCGGCGAATCTGACAATTCCTACCTGTGAGGCAAAGTAAGCGCCCAGTTCCTATATTGCAATAGAATTGGGCCTTTTGTCCTTACCGGGGTAACCCAGCGATGGAAGGCTTTGTCAGAGCCTGTCGGAGGTTTGGCAAGGCAGGTCCCGATCCTTTTGTATTTTACCTTTCTTGTTGCCATCCGGAGACTTACATTCATGCACACCAAAAATGTAAGCCATATGATTAAAGTCATTTTATTTCTTTTTTCGATCGCCCCTTTATTCGCCCTCATACACAAACCGGCATCGTAATGCTTGCATGCTTCATGCAGAGCTGTTAAACTACCCGGTTGATTTATTCTTAATCACTAACTGTTTCTGCGAGGAATGAAGATAATATCTATCCGCAATGGCAGCATCGCCCGTTCCGATTAAACAAAAAACAATCTGACAATCCGTCAATCGTATTAAACACAATTTGCGAACGACAAGCCTTAGCCCGAACACCGGGAAATGCTCAGAGCTATTTAAAAGCCGCATTGGTGTCCACCAATGATTTCACAACGGCTGGATTTTAGAACGGCTGAAGAAGTGTCTGAGTGGGTGCTGTACTGCCTGGAGCCCGAAGAATGGATTGAGGTGGTGTTTGTCGCCAGAAAATCTCATTTGAAAGTGTAAAGTCAGACTCCGGAATGGCCTGCTGCTATCCCTCCTTTTATTAACCAAAAAAGCGTGCATGAAAAAAAGCATTTTTTTTCTGATCATACCCTTATTGCTGTCACTTTTCGCCATCTCGCAACCTGAGAAGCTTGCCAAACTGCATATTGGATACAAGGTGCCGGAAGTGTTATTAGACAGTATGATGAACGATAATAATGTTCCTCATCGCCTGTCCGGTTTCAAAGAGGAATTAATCATCCTGGATTTCTGGAATACCTGGTGTTCATCCTGTGTGGCAGGCTTTCCCCTGATGGATTCTTTACAAAACGAATTTAAGGGAAACCTCAAAATACTTCTTGTCAATACCCAAAGTAAGTTGACAGGAGACAATATACAGAAGATCAATACGACCCTGCAGAAATTGTATATACGAACTGGCATAAATATAACAATGCCTATTGTGTATAATAATGAATCATTGGATCTGCTGTTTCCCTGTATAACGATCCCTCATGAAGTATGGATAAAGCAGGGAAAAGTCATTGCCATAACGTATGCAGAAGCAGTGACCCGGTCGAATATCACCGCCGCATTAAGTAACACCCCGGTAAAATTTCCGGTAAAAGAAGATATACTCGATTTTAATGATTCGCTTCCATTGTTTGTCCGGAACAATGGAGGTGCCGGTGAACAAACTATTTTCCGTTCGCTGCTTTCAGCGGATGTAAATGGTCTTTCGGGAAAAACTTCATACCGGTTCAGGCACCTGAATGATTCTACCACCACTTGTATAGGTTTTTTTGCATACAAGCAGTCAATTCCTGACCTGTTGCGAATTGCATGGCCAGAATTAATGAAACATCCTGACAAAAGGATCTGTATCGAATCTGCTCTGCAGTATTTCAAACCGGTAAATGATCAGGAAGCGAAGCAATTATTCTACTACGATCTCAGCACGCCCCCCATGTCCGACAGCATGATGGTCCATTACCTGCGTGAAGATCTTCAGCGATATTTTCCCTTGAAGATATCCAGTGAACAACGCACCGCGGAATGTTGGACCCTGTCAAAAAATAAAAAAGCAGGTGACAGAAAAAGTTTGACATCCGCAGATTCATCTTATGAATTGCAAGCAGGGTCGGCGCATAAATATATCAGGAGAATGAGTGCAGGTACCGTCGCCTGGCTGCTGGACAAATACGTACCCGTGAACTTCCTGAGTTCGCTTCCGGATACTGACCTGCTGACGATCGAGCTACCCCAAAACCTTGATAATTTTCAGGATATGGCCGATGCGTTTCGTAAAGCAGGTTATACGCTTACCCAAGAAACCAAACCGATTCAAATGACGATCATTTCAGACAATTAAATTATTAACCACCTTAAACAACTGCTTATGCTCAAACCAAAGATCATTGTACAACGCCTGCTGTATGTTGCGACTTGTATAATCTGTATGCTCAGTGTATCCTGTTCGATTATGGCACAGTCTGTATTGGTCATAAAAGGGATCGTTACTGCCCGCAAGAACAATATTCCTGTTACCAATGCTACTATCCGGTTCATGAACGGCAAGACAACGCAAACTAATGGACAAGGCATTTTTGCAATCGCTGTTTCGCAAATGCCTGATCTTTTAATTGTTTCACACGTCGGATTTGCAGCAGACACCATCACGGTGTCGGCTGGAATGAAAGATCAGCCTATTAAAATTTCCTTATCCGAATCCACCGAAGGGCTGGAAGAAGTAATCATTTCCACCGGTTTGCAAAAACTATCACCGGAAAGAGTAACGGGGTCTTTCTCCTCAATCAGTAATTATCAACTGAACCAGCAGGTGGGGCGCGACATTCTCGCAAGAATGAAGGGGCAGGCTTCAGGTCTTCTTTTCGATGATGCGAAAAATAAATCGGATAATAAGAAACTGAATTTCTCAGTTAGGGGATTGAGCACGATTAATGGCAACCAGGATCCCCTGGTGATACTGGATAATTTTCCGTATGAAGGTGATCTGTCGAATATTAATCCAAACGACGTGCAGAACATCACCGTTCTGAAAGATGCCGCCGCCGCGTCGATCTGGGGAAGCCGCGCAGGAAACGGGGTGATCGTCATCACGACGAAGAAGGGAAAACTGAACGAGCCGCTATCTTTTACTTTTAACAGCACTGTTGTGGTGACGCAAAAACCGGATCTGTCCACCTTACCGTTCCTTAATCCCACCGATTACATCGCGATGGAAAAAATGTTGTTTGACAAAGGGTATTATGAATCGGAACTCGGTAATCCGTATCACCCGGCTGAATCGCCTGCCGTTGAAATACTGATCAGGGAAAAAAATGGAGAACTAACCGCCGGCGAAACATCGGCCCAGTTGAACGCGCTTTCCCAAAATGATACCCGACGGGCCTTCGCGCCCTTCTATAAAAACGGGGTGAGCCAGCAATATGCCTTGAGTGCGCAAGGTGGAACGGAGAAGAACAATTATTATGTGAGTGGGGGGTACGATCGCAATACCGGGATTCTCCACGACCAGTCGGATCGCCTTACGGTCAAAATAGACGATCAGTTGCATCCGATAAATAAATTATTGGTGGACTTGAATTTGACTGTGACCAGCAATAATACCAAAAGCGGTCACCCGGCATACGGTGACGTTGCTCTTAATGGCAGGCAGGTTCCTTATCTCCGCTTTGCGGACGACAATGGAAAGCCCTTGCCGGTAGCTAAATATTACCGGCAGCCGATTATCGATACCGCTGGGAATGGATCATTTCCTGACTGGAACTATTACCCGCTGACCGATGACCAGCATAGCCGGACAACTTCCGAGCGCCTGGAAATACTGGGCAATATCCGGATGCAGTACCAGTTATTGAAGGGTGTAGAACTGGAAGGTGCGTATACGGTAGCGCGTCAGTCGCAGGAGGATCGTTCTTACAATGATCCGCAAAGTTTTACAGCCAGGGAGATCGTCAATAGATTCAGCCAGCTGGACCCTTCTACGGGACTAGTGACAAACATTGTTCCGTCGGGAGGCATGCTTGATGAGTCCGCTACCCATATCAATTCTGAAAGCGCCAGGATGCAGGTAAATGTGCAGCAGGAATGGAAAGACAATCAACTCTCAGCCCTGGCAGGTTTTGAAACGCGGCAGGTACTAAACGATTTCCAGGGAAACAGGACCTATGGATTTGATGAAAACCTGTACACGTCCGCCGCAGTGGATCTGCGTAATCCCTATGTCAATTATATTTCCGGTTACCCCGAGTATATTCAGGGTGGATCGTCTTTCCGCCAGACAAATAATAAATATGTCTCTGCGTTTGCAAATGCAGCGTACACCTTCCGGGAAAGATATACGGTTACCGGCAGCGCGCGCCAGGATGCGTCCAATTTATTTGGCGTGAAAACAAACGACAAATGGAAACCATTCTGGTCCGGTGGCATCGGCTGGACCATCAGCAAGGAATCTTTTTACGATTTTCACGCTATCCCTTATCTGAAACTACGGGCTTCCTATGGATATAGTGGCACGGTTGATCAGAGCAAATCCGCTGTCACCGTGATGAGTTATGGGGGTTCTTTTTTTTCAACCGGTTTCCCCTATGCGCAAATCTTGCAGTTTGCGAATCCTGATCTTCGCTGGGAAAGGGTGAGGACGATTAATATCGGACTCGACTTTACGGCGCTGAAAAAAAGGCTTATCGGAACGGCAGAAGTATATTTTAAAAGAGGAACCGATCTCTTTGGCCTGGCACCTGTAGATTACACCATCGGCATTAACAGTGCCGCGCTATTTCGAAACCTGGCCAGCATGGGGGCACATGGCATCGACCTCAACCTTACTTCCAGAAATCTTACCGGCGCCCTGCAATGGCAGACCAGCCTGCTGGTCAGTTATTATGCCGACAAAACGCTAAGCTACTATGACGCGCCCGGATCCCTTTTCAGACCCACGTCCGGCCAGACTATTTCACCGTTAATCGGTAAAGCCCTGTATGGAATTTCATCTTACCGCTGGGCCGGACTGGATAAGGACGGTGACCCCCAGGGATATTTAAATAAACAGCTTTCCAAGGATTACCTTGGAATATACTTTTCCGCGACATCACCCGATAGCCTCGCATACGAAGGAACAGGGTCACCAAAATACTTTGGCAACCTCAGCAACACGTTTAGCTGGAAAGGATTTTCCCTGACGGCCAATATCAGCTTTAAACTGGATTATTCCTTTCGTCGTCCCTCAACGGATTATGAGAATTTGTTCAGCGCCGGCAGATACGGTAGCGACATCACCCAGCGCTGGATAAAACCCGGAGATGAGCTGCACACCAACGTTCCCTCGCTGTCTTACCCGCTCGCACCCCTTCGGGGCAATTTCTATTATGCTTCCGCGATCTACGTATTACGTGCCGATCATATCCGCTTTGAATACATCAACCTGTCCTACGACCTGATGGAGAAATTAATGAAGTCCGCCAGGCTGCGTTCCCTGCAGGTCTATGCGAATGCAACGAACCTGGGTATTCTCTGGCGAAAGAACGATCAGCACCTTGATCCGGAATATCCCGACGTCCTGGCTCCTTACCACACGTATGCAGTAGGCATACGGGCCGGCTTTTAAACCTATTGGTTAACCAAAAAGAATCTGACATGAAATCAATTGCATACAAACAAACAGCTTTCCTGCTTTCTGCCATGATGATCATTTGCGGATCGGTATTTTTAGCAGGCTGCAAAAAATACCTGGACACGCGTCCGGACAAAGCACTCGAAATTCCCTCTACCCTGGCGGACCTGCAGGCATTGCTCGACAATGGCAGCTACATGAACGGACAGTTTAGCGTCTCATTCGATGAAACGTCCGCAGACAATTATTATTACCCGCAGGATATTTACTCCTCTTTTTCGCCGGAGAACAAGGATGCGTATGTGTGGAATAATCTGCATTATATCACTTTCCCGAATGACTGGTTTAATCTCTACAATGTGGTTAATGCCGCCAACACGATCCTGGACGCGTCCGGGAAAATATCGGTGAGCGGGAAGGACACGATCACCAGAAATAATGTGATCGGGTCGGCACTATTCTACCGGGCCTATTCTTTTTTACAAGGGGTGTTTATTTTTTGTCCCGCTTATGACAGCAGTACGGCGGGCAGGGATCTGGGAATCGCGCTCCGGCTGACCTCGGATATTACCGCAAAAACCACCCGTTCCACCGTTCAGGAGGCTTACGGACAAATCCTTACCGACCTTAACCAGGCCGTTGCCCTTCTTCCTGATCTACCGAGAAAAGTGTATCGTCCTTCCAGAGCATCCGCGCTTGCCCTGTTGTCCCGTACGTATCTATCCATGCGCAATTATGCTGCCGCGCTTGAAAAGGCAACCCAATCCCTGCAGATCAAGGATGCCCTGATGGACTACAACCAGCAGGATATCAATGGGACGGGTCCCTTCGGCCAGTTCAATACAGAAGTGCTGTTTCACAACGTAATTCTCCAGCCGAATTATTATGGGGTGATCCCCTATTATACCAGAGTGGATTCCGTACTGGCAGGGGAATATGCAGCGGATGACCTGCGGAAAACCGCTTTCTTTGACTACACCAATCCGCCAGGCGCAGTCTTTAAAGGGAGCTATAGCGCTAACGAAACGTTCATCGGCATTGCTACCGATGAAATGTGGCTGACCCGGGCCGAATGCGAGGCAAGAACCGGAGATGCCTCCGGAGCGATCGGCACATTGAATACTTTTCTGATCACCCGATGGGCAACAGGAACCTATGTTCCGTATGTCGCCGGTACTGCCGGGGAAGACCTCCAACTGATTCTGCAGGAAAGAAGGAAAGAATTACTTTTTCGCAACCTCAGGTGGATGGATATTAAACGGCTGAACAAAGAAGGAGCGAACATCTCCCTTACCCGTATCATTAACGGCCAGACGTACACGCTGTTACCTAATGATCCGCGTTTCGCATTGGCCATCCCGCAGGACATCGTTGACCTGACCGGCATTCCGCAAAATCCCTATTGAAAGTCGAAGAGCCGCAGGAATATCCTGCGGCTTTACTAAAGATCCGTAGATCAATTGTTCTTGTTTTCCACTGCCGGTTGCAAAGTACCGGACGTAATGGGCAGGTGGGTTGTCGCACTAAGCGGCACCGAAGTGGGGTGCCCGGCAGAACTGGTGGTGTTCTCGATCTTACATCCCCGCACGGAGCCGGTCACACAGGTAGCCGATGCATACGTAGCGATGGAGGTCCAGTTGCTCATGGTGCTTTCACCCCCAACGGCGCCATCATACCGATAGAAGAAACTAGTCTTCGGTGAATGGCCCGCATTTGTAATGGTGGTGAACGACACCGCAACAATGGCAATCAGCATGGCTAAAAGTCCAAATCCATATTTTCTTATCATAATTCAGGAAGCTTTTATAGTCTTAAAAAGCAGCAAAAACTTTAGTGGTTAAAAATTAGCCTGGTCGCGTCAGGATAAGGCAATTCCTGCCTGTAATCACCGGCCGACGAGTACAGGTTCATGATCCATGAAAGCCGTTATCTGTATATACTGTAATTTTTTATTCTCTGATCCGTAGCTAAACCAATCAGCGCAATACTAATAAAGCACAAATTAAAAATGATGTGTTCCTTCCAGGTCAGTAGACTGATCACCCCTCCGCAGCTGCAAGGCGTATGTGGATACACCATAAACATGTAAACAATATACCCGGTGAACAACAATAGCAAGACCAGTGATAACAAAAGACCAGGTCGTTTATCCTGTTTTATAATCAGAAGAAAGACTATTATTAATTCAATTAATGGCACTAACCAGGTTAACGTATCAGCATAAGACCGGATTAATTCATGACCCATAAGTTCTGAATGAAAATCAGTATAGACAGCCAATTTGCTCAGTGCTGCATAGGACCATAGCAGGATTAACAGGGCACTGCTCAGCCTGGAAAGGATTTGGTATGAGGAGTGTAGCTGTGTCATATGCAATGTTTAATAGAGGGAAGCATTTATTGATCACCTAACAAATATCAAGCGCTTAATTTCATTCGATTTAGCCAAAACAGTAATTATTCCGGCATTTCAGAAATTTGTTCTTGCATGCATCCGGTATCGCTGCGGTGTTATCTGCAATCGCTGTTTGAAAGTCCTGGTAAGGCTGGACTCGTCCTGATAGCCAATGCGCAACGCAATATCCCCTATATATAAATCCGTTTCTGCAAGTAATGTACAGGCTCGTGCAAATCTTGTGTCCGCCTGGTATTTTCCGATGGTGATCTTGAAAGTTTGTTTAAATACTTTTTTTAATTGCTGTTCATTCAGTCCCACTTTTCTGGCGATTTCTTCTATGAGCAGTTTGCCATTGTCGTGCCCGTCAATGATCTTCTTTGCTTGGAACACCTTAACATTTCTGGAAATAGAATCGCGGGTATAGGTGTTCTCCGGATCTGGCGGTCTCGAGGATTGTTTCACATAATTTAATACCAGATCCAACCCTCTTGCTTTCAAATGCGCTTTCTGGTAAGCCGGGCTCTCATTGCATTGCTGGATCAGCCACATCTGGTACAGGGCATTGGAGTCTATGGAGGCGGCCTTGCCGATTAGACCCAGGGGTGATTCTGTCTCGAACATTTTTAACAGATCAGCAATGTCCTGATTCTCACTGGCCATACTTTCCAGGTAAGCTTGTGGGAAATAACAAAATACCACCCGGTAATGACTTTTGACGAAATTGACCTGGTGAATAGCTTCTGCCGGTAAATATAAGAGATAGGCAAATCCATGGTGAAGCGTAATCTCACCAAAACCACTGAGATTACAGGGAACTGTGCCATCCACCATGTATACCATACCCAGCATCGGCACATCGGCAACCGGTTGCGCGGTGCAGGGACTGCTGGTAAAGAAGTCTATATAACAAAAGTTGAAATCTTCACTGGAATATAGCTGTTCGAGGTATTCAATCGTTTTGGTGTAATGGAATGAACGTTCAGCATTCGGCACAAAATGGGAATGCAATCGTTCGGGAACATCGCCTGAACTGACCAGGGGATCGTTCACAGTATCAACTGAAACAAACGTAACGCGCATAACGTAGAATAAGGTTATCCCACCGCAAGGTCGTCAGCCTTGGGAAAGGTGAAGTCTCAAATTAGTCAAAGGTTGACACAAATCAATTAGCAAAAAATACAGCGAACCGGCAAAAAGAAAATATTTTCTGATTTTTCCGATAAATTTCTTTTTCAGAGAGTTACAATACCGTCTTGTGAAGTGTGTCAATTTATCAGGACAGTATAGTCTCTTAGGTTAATAAATGTGTTTCAGTGTAGAACCAATTCTTTCAGACACCAGGTATATCTTTTGATCCGACCCATACCTGGTTTGCAGTATCTGGCGCTGGTCTTTGTTTCAACAAATTAGGACTGATCCGGTATGGATGGCGGCTTTTGGTTTTTTCAGGACCGAACGACCTTGGCTGAATAGCTTTCAATCCATTACAGTGAAGCTGCTTTCTGGCCTTGTACTGACCATTGGAAAATCCCGCCAGATAGTAGATCTTACATATCGGTCATAATTTATATTACCATGAACGATAAAACTCAGATTCAATAACTCTTCTTTAATTTTGTAATTCAAAAAATAATGACTTATCTATAGCAACATCAAACTCATAAGCCCTACCTCCTTTAAGTATTTTACCGTTAGATGCTTTCCATTTCCCTGCAGGCAATTTTACATTTTTTTTGCCGCTGCCTTTATTAACAACCGGGGCTACAAGAATACTATCTCCCAGCATAAACTGGCCAATTACTTTTTCAAAATCTGCACTAACAAAAGAGCAAATCCAAAGCATTATCTTAAAGCCCATACGGTGTAATGAATCTATCATCATTTTTGGGTCAAGAAATCTTCCGGGATAAAATTTCCATAGACCATGATCTTCCTGCCAGGTATCATCAATCATTATTACTCTTGCCGGAAAACCATTATTAATAATAGATCTGGTGTATTTCAAAACATCATTCTGATTTTGGTTGTAGGATAACTCTATCCAGGTATTATACTGAGGTCGTGAAAACAGTAATGTATCAGGCAACTTTTCGCTAGCAGGAAAATACATTTTTGACACGAAGTTCTGAACCTCCTTAAGCGTAGAGCCGGATTTTCCAATCTTCACACTCTGAAGGGTATCGTCTATCAGTGTTTCATTTTCATGAATTTCAAATGAAACAGGGGTTTCACTCCAGGCATATTGACCTTTGCTTATAAATATTACAGGTTGGGTTTGATTAGATTTATTTTCACCATAATAATTGAACTTATAATTATTATCCAGTGGCATTAAAAAACCATCCATAATTACCCCGTGCCCAAATTTTTTCATCACCGGAGATTATAATTTTCTTGACTCCTTATTTCTTTTGGCCGGCAGCATTTAAGAATAAAAACCATATAGAAAAAAATGAAAACAACATTTTTTCCATAAGCTTAGTATAAAATAATTTGTTTATGATAAGTTCTCATTTACGGCAACCAGAAACTGGGGTTTAAATACCTATGTCATCTTTTTTATCAATTATTTATATGAAGAACTTTTCAATTGATCATAACTCAGGGTTAAGAAACGCGACTATTTTTTTTCGTCTTGACTTATTGAAAACCATCCTGTCATTTATCTTTCCTTTGCGCAGTATCTTCTGTTCTTCTTCAGGAAGTGAAACTATTTCCAGGCATTCCGCACAGCAGCAACCGGAATATTTTATGGCACATTCGCCACACTGGATAAATAATAAATGACACGCCTGGTTCCTGCAGTTGGTGTGCGTGTCCGCCGGCTTCCCGCACTGATGGCAATCAGCTATAATCTCGTCACTGATCCGCTCCCCCAGCCTGTCGTCAAATACAAAATTCTTTCCCTGGAATTTATTATCCAACCCCTTATCCTTTACCTTGTTGGCATAATTAATTATACCGCCTTCCAGGTGAAATACATTTTTAAATCCGCGGTGCAGTAAATAGGCACTGGCCTTTTCACAACGTATTCCCCCAGTGCAATACATGATAATATTTTTGTCCTTATCCTGACCCAGCATGCCGGCAGACATAGGCAGCTGTTCCCTGAATGTATCGCTGGGAACTTCTATCGCATTTTTAAAATGCCCCACTTCATACTCGTAATGATTCCGCATGTCCACCACTATCGTGTCCGGATCATCAGTAAGTATATTGAACTGCTCCGCATTAACATATTTACCCTTGATGTCCATATTAAAAGCAGGATCGGTAATGCCATCCGCAACAATCTTTTTCCGTACTTTGATTTTAAGCACCCAGAACGATCTGCCATCGTCATCGACGGCAATGTTCAGCCTGGTATCGTTTAATTGCGCAATGGAATACAGACAGGATCTGAATGCCTCAAGATTGCTTTGCGGTACACTGATCTGGGCATTAATCCCTTCACCGGCGATATATATTCTTCCAAAAACTTTTAACGCCTCCAGGTTAGTATAGAGCATGTCCCGGAAAAGCGCCGTATCATTAACAGCAAAATATTTATAGAAGGATAGCGTAACGCGCGGTTCCGGTTCGAGATATAATAATTGCTTTAATTCTTTTTGTGAAATCCTGTTATGCAGTACGCCCATGGTTACCGATTTTTCTCAGCAGGCTCGCGGTCAGTGATCCTAACCCACCGGCAAGTCCGCCTGTTGTTGCAGTTACAAAGATCAGCATAAATACCGACCCTCCCAAGGGCAATATAGTGGCTATCCTTGCAGCCAGAATGCTATCATTGAATGCGTTTGTCAGCCAGGCTAATGATCCCCATAAAATAAAAATACCCAGGTAGCCCGAAAGAAATGATCTTCCCGGAGGTTGATAAATTAGCGCAGAAACAATAAATCCCGATAAGGCGGTCGTCCACCAGGGTAAATATAAACCAAGCACAAACGCCAGCAGCGCGATACAAAATACTGAAACCAATACTTTGACTTTATTATCATTCATTGGTTAAGTGCATTATGTATTTAATGTGCCTGTTATTTACATCTCCTTTTTTCATCATCCACAATTGATAATATTTTCCGGCAGACCAGTCATCCACGAAATTATCATAATACCTGCTGCCCGCGTTGCCGCTTTGTCCGCCTGGGTATACCCCATACGCCTCCGTGCTGTCTGTCAGCTGCACGATCATTCTCCAGCTTGGCCCATGAAATTGTTTGGTGGCATTGATAACGTTTTCTCCTCCGCCGGTATTTAAATGAAACCTGCTGAGCGGCGCCATTCTCAATAAATGCCTTATTCCTGCATCTTTAAATTTGCTCCAGGAAAAATTACCTGCGGTTTCCACATTTTTAATACCCGCTACTGACCTTTTAAATGCAGCAGTAACGTCTTCTTCAAGTGTTTCTACGCCAGGGGTATTAATATTATCTACAAATGAAAAGGCGGAATCTTTAAGCAATGCCTCTACCAGGGTGTATGATTCAGGTTCTGTATAAGGCGCAGGTTGCCTCGACAATTCATCATTCCAGATCACCTGCTCCAGTGAGTCGAACCAGGTTGTAAAAATAATTACGCCCTGCTCCCCATTATCATTGCGCCTGTTCCATTTACGAACAATTCCAAGGTATTTTCTTTCATCGGCATTTAATTGTTTTTCATTAATATATTTCAGCAAAACCGGCAGCGCGGTTTCAGCAAATACATTATAATTATCCGTCTGCATTTTTTGCATGTCACCAGTAGTAATGCCCTGCATGCCGGACAAGTACCTGTTTATAATAATACCCCTGTACAGGTCATAGCGGCCACCCAGGTAGTAAGGATAAGAAGTGTCCGCGGACAGCTGGTTGGCACTGCTTACAAATCCCCGCCCCGGGTTTTGCAGATGCGGATTCTCGTCCTGCGGAATATTCGCCTGCCACATATAAGAACTATCAGTACCGGGCATTATAAAATTGCCCTGTCCTTTCCATTTCGCTGGAAATAATCCCTGCTGCCAGATGGCGATATCGCCCTGCTTACCGGCAAATACAAAATTCTGCCCGGGACATTCAAAATGAGTTATGGCGGCTTCGTAATCCTGGTAATTCTTTGCCCTGTTTAAGGAAGTAAATGTTTTTAATTCATTGGACGGGTCCTGCGCCCGCCATTTTACCGCAAGAGCCGCATCGCCACCGGCACGTCCCTTTCCATTGAATGCTTCATCATACATTACCGGACCAAAAACAGTATAGGCTACCGTATCATAAAAAGCCGATCCGTCTTTTAATAAGTAAGTCTCTGCTTTAAGGTCAGTATTTTTCCATCGATCATTGAACCAATATTGCGTCCTTGTTTTGTCCCTGAATTTAATTTTATAATAATCACGCACATCGCGGGCCGCGTTGGTCACGCCCCAGGCGATGCTGTCGTTGAATCCTATAATGATCGCGGGAGCCCCTGGGAAGCTAACGCCGTATGTAGTATGAGATGGCGTGCTGATCTGCATTTCATACCAAAGGGAAGGAAGATTAAGTCCGAGATGAGGATCATTGCAAAGGATCGGTCTCCCGCTTTTTGTTTTGCTACCACTTACTGCCCAGTTATTACTGCCATGATCCTTATCGGTCTTTGCAGTATGATAGGGAACGGAATCTTTCCAGTGAAAATAAAGAGAATCAGCAGTTGCAGGAGTAAGAGGATGTACGGCAGGAATAGCAAATGGGGTGCCTTTGGGTACTATGGGGTCGAGTGAATCCTGAAACGCAGGATACAGTTTATTGAAATCAGCTTCAGAGAAAAAAGATTTCGCATTCGTATATTCAATATCGTTCTCAGAACCAGTGAGGTCATAGCTCATGTATTTAAGGAAAAGGGCGGTTTTAAGGTTGCTCCATTTTTCAGGATGATAATTCAGCAGGCGGTATTCCAGTGGTAAAGAGGCTTCGGTGAGGCTGGTGATATAATTGTTCACTCCTGCGGTATAAGCATCCATTTCCGATTTTGTTTCGGCATCTTTTTCCATTTCCACAAGTGAGCGGGTGGCGCCATATACCATGCCCACGCGTCGCATGTTGCGGTCGTTGTTTAAGTAAGCGCTGTCCGGACCGGCACCGAGTATTTCGGATAATCTTCCTGCGGCGGCGTGTGTTTGAAATTCCATCTGCCAGAGACGGAATGTAGCATGGAGATATCCCTGGATGAAATAAGCGTCGCTTTCCTTTTCTGCGAATATGTGGGGCACGAGCCGTTCATCGAAATATACGTCGGCAGTTTTTTTTAAAGAATCGAAATGAAGGCTTGCGGAAAAATTTTTACCGACAGGTTCAGCGTTTTGCCAGAAGCCCTGTTGAGGGCTGATAAACCTGCCCAACGGCGGGATGCTGCCAATCGGATTGTTAAGCACAATAATAAAGGCAATCGTTGTAACCAGCGCGACGATAAAAGTTACGATCCGCATGAGGTAAAGCTACGGTTTTATGAATTATCATCCAGGGCGACTGGCAGGCGATATATCTTAAAGCGTCTTTAATAAACTGGTCAGCCGCAATACCTCTTCCTCTGTATTAAACGCATGGAGCACCACCCTCAGCCGTTCGGATCCTTTTGGCACCGTGGGATATAGGATCGCTCTTACATCAAGCCCGTTGGCCTGAAGGGACGCCGCCGCTGCGCGTACTTTTTCATTGCCGGGAATAATAACTCCCTGTATAGGGGTCTGGCTATCGCACAGCATGCATCCTGCTGCTTGTTCTTTGAATAAAGCCGTAAGAAAATTTAACACAGACCTTTCTTTATGCATCAGCGGAAACAGCGCATAGGCAGCAGCGGTAGCCAGCACGGTGGCCGCCGGAACAGCAGTCGTATAAATAAAAGGCCGGCTGAAATTTACCAGGTAATCCCTCAATACCAGACTTCCCGCAATAATGGCCCCATGACCACCCAGCGCTTTTCCAAATGTGTGCACCCTGGCAAAGCATTTATCTTCCAACCCCAGGTGCTGGACCAATCCTTCTCCTTTTTCACCAACCACTCCCGTAGCATGCGCCTCATCAACGATCAGCAAAGCATCATGCTTTTCGCATAACGCTGAAATTCCTGCCAGCGGAGCCATGTCTCCATCCATAGAGAACACCGATTCAGTAACCACGAATATCCTTCCTGCTGCTCTTTTTATTTTTTTATCAAGGTCATCCAAATCATTATGGGCGAAGGCAAATGACCTGGCCATGCTCAACCTTAGCCCATCTCTTACAGACGCATGGCTCAACTGGTCATAAATAATAGTGTCCCCCCGCTGCGGCACACTGGCAAGCAGGCCGAGGTTAGCATCATACCCGGAGCTAAACATCAGCCCCGCACCTGCTTTATGAAAAGCCGCAATGTTTTTTTCCGTTTCCTCTATCAATTCATAATTACCCGATATCAGTCGCGACCCGGTGGAACCATGCAATTTTTCCTGCCCTTTCTCCGCAGTTTTTATCAGATCATTTTTCACTATACCCAGGTAATCGTTGGAACAAAGATCTACTCCGTCTCCAAGCCGAAGGCTTCTGAAAGATTCCGCATCTAATCTCTCCTGCAATTTTGTTCTTAAAAAATCCTCATTCATATCTTTACAAAGTAAAGTTTGATAATTATATGATCCCGCAGGATACAAAAAACATTTTAGGACTTCAATTACCCACGGACCCTCGCTGGGTAGACCTTGCCGCCATATCTCTTCGGGAGATCCTGACTGATCATGCCTATTGTGAACAAAAAGCCGCCACCAGCTGCATCTCCCTTATCCAGCGCTATCCCGACAAAGAAAAACTGGTCAACGACCTGTCCCCTATCGTAACAGAAGAATGGGGGCATTTCCGCCTGGTATGGGCAGAGCTTATAAAACGCAACCTCACCCTTGGAAGGCAAAGAAAAGACCTTTATGTAAATAAACTCATGGAATTCCAGCAAAAAGGTGGTAGTGAGGACGAAGTGTTACTTGACAGGCTGCTGATCTTCGCACTGATAGAAGCCAGAAGTTGCGAACGGTTCAAGCGCCTCAGCGAAGGGCTTGATGATGAATACCTCCGCAATTTTTACCGCCGCTTCATGGAAAGCGAAGCGGGGCATTATCATTTATTCATAGAGCTTGCCGAAACATATATTAATAAAGAAAAAGTTCGCATACGCTGGAAAGAATGGCTTGAATATGAAGCGGGGGTGATGGATAATATAGAAGTAAGAGGCGACAGAATGCATTAAGCATGTCCCTGGCCGAAGTATTCCAGCTCTTCCTGCAACTGCAGGAACGGATGTTCCTCCATCAATGCCCTGGTTCTTTCTGAATATAATTTCAAAAAATGCTGATGTGCATCAGTTGTTGGCTGAAAAGCCTTGTGCTTCCTGGCAATATTTATCTTTTCAATTTCTTTTGACAGGGCAACCGACCGCTGATTCACATAATGATCCATAAACTGTTCGATCACATACCTTGTGGCCTGGTAATTAGGATGCACCAGGTCGATGTCATAAAACCGGTAATCACGTAATACATCAATTACGATCTCATATGAAGGAAAATAATAAAGCCTTCCAAATTTATTAACGAGATGATGAACGGCTTCCAGCAGCCTTGCCTTGCTCCTGTTGTTCTCAACAATACCATCCCGGATATGCCGCACCGGACTCACTGTGAAAATTATATTTAGCTTCGGATTAAATTGAAACAACCGGTATAAACAGGTGTCGAGTTCAATCACCGTTTCGTCAATGGTCATCAGGTGCTTATTAAACCAGGCGGCGGGTGCGCGATGGCAATTGGCAACCGGTTTGGATCTTTCCAATAATCTATAGGAAAAAGAAGTACCCAGGGTGATGATCAGCCATTTTGATTCTTTTAAAAAATCATGCGCCTGCTGCCGGGATCTGTTTATTTTGTCAAGCACCGCGGAAGGTTCCACACCGGAATACCTGCTATGGTGCTGCCAGCTCTGCCAGAGTTCATTTAAATAAATAAGATCGTCCGTTGTGTACCGTTTATTTTCTATGTAAGAAGTTATGGAAGAAGCGACTGTGGAAGGATCGAATATAATTCCGTTTGGATTTTGCAATATATCGAATTTGAGATCCGCTAAACTGTCACCAATGTGTTCCGTAAAACAAGATCCCACCAGTAATATCTTATCCCGGTAATCTATTTTTTCCGGTGGCTCCTTTATCTCTATATCGAGCATCAGCTTCATACGCCGAATATTTCATTCGCAAGTGCGGAAGCTTCAGACAATGCTTCTTTATTTATTCCTTCCAATAAATCAAATTCCTCAAAATAAGGAATCAGTAATTCCGTGTTCATGTTGCCAACCAGGTCATCATTGGCCATCGGGCAGCCGCCGATACCTTTTAAGGCTCCATCGAAACGCCTGCATTTAGCTTCCAGGGCCGCGTCGATCTTTTCTTTCCAGTTGTGCCGTTGAGAATGCAGGTGCACGCCTATTTCAGTATTGGGAAGCACGCTGACCAGCATCCGCGTAATGTCGTATACCTGGTCGGCGGTGGCGAGTCCAACCGTGTCCGCAAGTGAAATAATTTCAATTCCCATCCGGATCATCTTCTCTACCCACCTGAATACAATTTCATCCGAATAAGGATCGCCATAGGGATTACCAAAGGCCATCGAAATATAGATGACAAGTTTTTTGCCGTTCCTGATACATATCTCCTGGATCTCTTCCACGCGCTGCATCGATTCTTCGATAGTTGAATTCGTATTACGCAGCTGAAAGGTATCTGATATGGAGAAAGGAAATCCCAGGTAATCGATATTTGCGTGGGCGGCAGCTTCCTCGGCGCCGCGGGTATTGGCGATGATGGCAAGAAGTTTGGTTTTACTGCCCGTGGTGTCAAGACCATATAACACTTCATCCGTAACAGCCATCTGGGGCACTGCTTTCGCCGAAACAAAGCTGCCGAAATCCAGTGTATGAAAACCAACTTTCAGCAGTGTGTTTAAATACTTTACAATGATATCTGTTGAAATTTCTGCTTTCCAGCCCTGTAAGGCATCCCGCGGGCATTCTACTAAATCAATGGTTGACCTCCTGGACATGGACTGCAAAGTAATATTTTATTATTGCATTAAAACCGCTGCTTCATCGCCTCATAAAGTATAATTCCTGTAGCCACGGAAACATTGAAAGAATCGAATTCGCCTGCCATGGGAATACAAAAACGTTCGTCTGCAGCCTTGCTGATATAAGGCTGCACACCCTGGCCTTCGCTGCCCATCACAATGCAGGAAGGGACCCTGAAATCAATATCAGGAAGTTTTTTATCATTGATCATATCGGAGACAAAAACCTTTATTCCGTTCAGGTGCAGTTCATCAATGGCCTTTAAAAGACTGCTTACCCTGCATATCTGTATTTTTTCCAGCGCCCCTGCGGAGGCCTTCATTGCTTCTTCATTCAATGCGCCCACTCCCTTATCAGGAACGATGATCGCCTGTGCCCCGCAACAGACGGCAGTTCTGGCGATACCGCCGATATTCCGCACATCGGTAATGCCATCGAGCATAATAAACAATGGAGCCGTCCCCGATGCGGTGACATGGTCAATTATCTGCTGCAGATCCAGGTACTTCACCAGGGCCGAAATCGCGATGGTGCCCTGGTGGGCCGACCTGGTGAGCGCATTTAATTTCTCTGGAGGAACTACCTGGATAGGAATATTATGTTGCTTGGCGAGCTGGCGGATCTTGCCTATAATATCGCCGGTGAGGTTGGCCTGGAACAAAATCTTATCTATTGTCCGGCCCGATTCAATGGCTTCCACTATCGGCTGACGGCCAATGATCAGCACAGGTTTTTTAATCGGGGCCTTATCAGGAGATTCGTCCATCTGCTATCATTAATTTTATTTTTAAAACGGAGGCAACGGTGATGGAGTCAGTTATTTCACCATTTTCCACCATCCTGTACACCTCTTCGAAAGGAAGTTTTTTAACTTCCAGTAGTTCAGTCTCTTCAGGAGAAGGTTCATACTGCTGGAGATCCCTGGCCAGAAAGATAACAGCCTGCTCATCCGAAACAGAATTGCTGATGTGCATTTCGAGCAACCTTGACCAGGAACCGGCGATCAGCCCTGTTTCCTCAAGAAGTTCTCTTTTTGCGTTGTCAAGTGGTTCGGTTCCTTCGGGGCCACCGCCTTCCGGGATCTCCCAGGAATATTTTTCTATTGGAAAACGAAACTGTCCGACCAGGTAAGTGTTGAGTTCCTTATCCAGTGGCAGCACGCCAATGGCTGTATTCTTAAAATGAACTTTTCCATATATACCCTTTCCGCCGGAAGGGTTGAGTACTGAAAATTCAGTGACGTTTATCCATGGATTATCATACGCTGAAGCGAAGGATAATATCGTCCATGGATTATCCGGGCTCATATTCCAAATGCCTTCTTGACCTTTGACACGAAATCGAGTTTTTCCCAGGTAAACAGCTCCACTTTTTTCTTAACTACTTTCCCATCGGGAGAAGTGAAGGTTTTTTCTACGATTTCATTTTTTCGTCCCATGTGTCCGTAAGCGGCAGTTTCGCTGTATATGGGATTGCGAAGCTTGAGTCGCTGTTCTATAAAGTAGGGCCTCATATCAAATATGCTTTGCACTATTTTTCCTATTTCGCCGTCGGAAAGCTTTACATGAGCAGTGCCATAAGTATTCACGTTGATGCTCGTCGGTTGTGCCACACCGATAGCGTAGGAGACCTGCACCAGCACTTCATCACAAACACCTGCAGCAACCAGGTTCTTGGCAATATGCCTGGTGGCATAAGCCGCGGAACGATCCACCTTTGAAGGGTCCTTGCCACTGAATGCACCGCCACCATGGGCGCCCTTGCCCCCATAAGTATCAACGATGATCTTACGGCCGGTAAGGCCAGTATCACCATGCGGACCGCCAATAACAAATTTACCGGTTGGATTAATGTGAAACTTTATAAAATCATCAAACAGTTTTCCGTAGTTCCTGTATTTGGCTTTTACACGTGGCATCAGTATCTTTCTGACATCATCGGCAATCTTTGCCTGCATCTTTTTTTCCGTATCAAAGTCATCATGCTGCGTGGAAACAACAATGGCGTCTATCCTTACGGGCTTGTTGTTATCATCATACTCCAGTGTCACCTGGCTCTTTGCATCAGGCCGGAGATATTTGATCTGCTTGTTTTCCCTTCTTAATATGGCAAGTTCAATCAATAATTTATGTGCGATATCCAGTGCCAGGGGCATATAATCGTCCGTTTCATTGCTGGCATAGCCAAACATCATTCCCTGGTCGCCGGCGCCCTGCTCTTCTTTTGTTTTTTTATCAACACCCTGGTTGATATCGGCAGACTGTTCGTGGATAGCGGACAACACACCGCATGAACTCGCTTCGAACATGTACTCGCTTTTCGTGTATCCGATCCTGCGGATAACGCTGCGGGCGATTTCCTGCACATCCAGGTATGCCTTTGATTTTACTTCACCGGCCAATATCACCTGCCCTGTGGTAACGAGTGTTTCACAGGCTACTTTAGACTGCGGATCAAAAGCGAGGAAATTGTCGATCAGTGCATCTGATATCTGGTCGGCCACTTTATCAGGATGACCTTCAGAAACACTTTCTGAAGTAAACAAGTAAGGCATATTGAAAGTTTTGAATTTTTAAGACCGCAAAGATAAGTTTCACTGACAGATCTTCATACAGATAATGATACTGGTTTACAGAATAATCATTTTGCGAGGTCGGCATATAATTGCAGGTAATCCGTCAGATCAGATTCTGCATTAAAGTTCAATACCTTTTTACCACGAACCTTTCCGAATTCTTCAACAAGTTTCTTATCTATCTGGTCCGCTCCGAAAGTAATAGCATCGGCATACGCGGCACCGCCACGCATCATCCCTACGTTATTGGCTTCCTTGAACGGTTCCAGATCCTTATCCTTCAATGCACCATTGATATTAATGAGCTTGAGGAAATCAGGTCCGAGATCTTCCTTGAAACTGGTACTGCCGAGAGAGAAAACCACTTTGCTGTGTGCAAAAACAGGTTCTTTTTTATAGTAAGTTTTGAGATAAAGTGGTATTAATCCCGTCATCCAGCCGCTACAGTGGATAATATCGGGGGGCCATCCGAATTTCTTCACGGTCTCCAGTGCGCCCTTGCAAAAGAAGGCAGTGCGGAGACCATTGTCATCGTACCATTTCTCCTGTTCGTCGTTAAAAATGAATTTTCTTTTAAAAAGATCCTCGTTATCCAGAAAATATACCTGGAGCCTGGCATTTGGTAAAGAGGCAACTTTTATCTGTAAGGGATAATCGTCGTTATCTACCGAAACGTTGATACCCGAAAGCCTTACCACCTCGTGCAGACGGTGGCGCCTTTCGTTAATGATGCCAAAGCGGGGCATGATGCAGCGAACTTCGAAGCCCCCTTCATTTGCCTTTATTGCCAGCCGGTTGACTATTTCTGAAAACTCTGTTACCTCCAGGTAAGGAGACATTTCATTGGCAATAAATAAAATTCTTTTCTTTGTCAGCATTAGGATAAAATTGCTTGATTTATCTATTTAAAAATTAGTTTGCAAAGTTAAGGTATTTAATCATTATAATAAGTCCATTGGCCTTTACAGGTCATCAAACACAAGAGATGGTCATAATAAAACAATCCTCCCACCTCCGGGATTTTATGCTGCGGCAGCGTGCAGCAGGTCTGATTACAGGCTTTGTTCCAACAATGGGCGCCCTGCATGCGGGGCATCTTGAACTTGTAAAAACGGCGGCATCACTATGTAACGTGACCATTGTCAGCATTTTTATTAATCCAACCCAGTTTAATGATCCAGGTGATTTTAAAAAATATCCCCAGACCCTTGACAGGGACATCCTTCTTCTTGAAAAATCCGCCGCCAGTGTATTGTTTATTCCTGATGTGGAGAATGTTTATCATTCGGGACTGGAGAATCTGGAAAAATATAACCTTGATTACCTGGAAACGATACTAGAAGGAAAATACCGGCCGGGACATTTCCAGGGCGTATGCCAGGTAATGAGCAGGTTGCTGCAACTTGTTGATCCCGACAAGTTATTGATGGGGCAGAAAGATTATCAGCAGTGCATGGTAATAAAAAAACTTATTGAAATCGCCGGCCTTAAAACAGAACTGATCACCTGCCCGACCGTGCGGGAAGCAGATGGTCTGGCGATGAGCAGCAGGAATATGCGGTTGCCGGCAAGTGATCGTTCTCTGGCTCCACTAATCTACCAGGTTTTGCAAACGGCAGCAGAAAATATCGTTTCGGGTGATCTGTCTTTTTTAAGAAGGCAGGCTGTGGCCACCCTTCAGGAAAGCGGATTCCGTCCCGATTACTTTGAATTCGCGGAGGCCGCCACCCTTGAACCGGTAAAGTCATGGGATAGGAAGCAAAGGCTGGTGATACTTGTCGCGGCCTTTTTAGGAGAAATCAGGCTGATAGATAATTTGCTGGTTGCCTGAAATCGTTTCAGAAGGAAGGATTCGCGGGTAATGTTTTTTTTATAGTTTTGCGCCTGCTATGCAAATAGAAATTCTGAAATCAAAGATCCACCGTGCTGTCATCACTGAAGCCAATCTTAACTATTTAGGAAGTCTGACTATCGACGAGGACCTGATGGATGCAGCCAATGTGATCGAAAACGAAAAGATTACCGTTGTAAACGTAAATAACGGGAAGCGCCTGGAAACCTATATCATTAAGGGCAGACGGGGTTCCGGTGTTTGCTGCCTTAACGGACCTGCTGCGCGCCAGGGTGCGGTTGGTGACATCGTAATTGTCATATCTTACGCCTCCATGGATTTTGAGGAAGCAAAAACATTTAAACCCCGGATCATATTCCCTAAGGAAGGAAATAAATTATAACAGTGAACAAAAAAATACTCAGCCTTATACAGTATATCTTTTTTCTTGGACTGGGAATATTCTTACTTTGGCTTACACTCCGGAAATCCGACTGGGGCATGATAATGCACGATCTCTCCGGAGCAAGGTATATCTACCTGGTTCCGGTTACTGTCATGCTGCTGCTAAGCCATTTTTTTCGGGCATTGCGCTGGAAAATATTAATGCAGCCGCTGGGCTATACACCTTCCCTGGTTAACACTTTTTTAGCGGTGATGGTCGGTTACTGGGCCAATCTCGCCGTACCGCGCCTTGGAGAAGTGTTGAAATGCACAATACTTGCCAGGTATGAAAAAGTACCCGCCGATAAACTTGTCGGCACCATTGTTGCCGAACGCGCGATCGACTTCTGCACACTTATAGTTGTCTTACTGATCACCATACTGGCGCAGTATCATATAATAGGTTCTTTCGCTTCTGAAACGTTCAAGAACTTTTTTACTTCCAGGACCGGAGATATCTCCATGCTTAAAACAGGCGGGGCACTGTTCGTCATCGTTGCTTTTTTTGTTTTATTCATCTGGCTGTTAAAGAGGCTCAGCCACCTGCCGCTGGTAGCCAAAACAAAAAATGTATTCAGAGGCGTCTGGCAGGGACTCAGCAGCATCAGGTATATAAAAAACAAAGGACTGTTTATTTTTTATTCCGCCTGTATATGGTCCTTGTATTTATACAGTACCTACATGGGATTTTTTGCGATGCAGGATATGGCTCAATATGGCATCCGGGGCGCATTGTCTGCCCTTACTTTCGGAAGTTTCGGGATGATCATCCCTTCTCCCGGAGGCATAGGATCCTATCAATATGCGATACAGCAGGTAATGATGTTGTATGGGGTGACACCTGAAAAAGGGCTATCACTTGGCATGCTGATCTGGTTTGCGCAAACGGGAATTGTCATACTGTTCGGAACGATCTCGTTTTTATTATTACCTGTGATCAATAAAAAAACGATCAGCAAAAACAAGGAAGTTTACCCATGAAAAATGTAAATAGCATACCTAAAAAAATATACAACCTCAACGATTTGCTGCACATGCTGGCACAGTTAAGGATGCCCGGTAAAAAGGTGAGCTTTACCAATGGCTGCTTCGACATACTGCACCGTGGCCATATCGCTTCCCTCTCACAGGCGGCGGTTGAAGCGGATTACCTTGTAGTAGGTCTTAATTCGGACAGAAGCGCAGGAAAGCTGAAAGGCGCGGGTAGACCGGTTAATGATGAACAGTCCCGTGCGTTGCTGTTGGCATCTTTATTAATTGTGGATGCCGTAATAATTTTTGATGAAGATACCCCACTGGAATTAATTAAAGCCATTGAGCCGGATGTACTCGTAAAAGGCGGAGATTATACCATGGACCAGATCGTTGGATCGAAAGAAGTAATTGCAAAGGGTGGTAAGGTAATTATCAATCCGATAATGGCGGGATTTTCTACAACAGAGATCCTGCAGAAAATTGAAAGATTGTAATTATCGCTTACCGTACATTCTTTCAATTTCATTTACGATGCCTTCGATCGCGCGGTCATCTCCGCTGGCATCATAATCCTGTTTAAGGTTACTGCCGAATACAAAAGCGACGGTCTGAAAAATACGGGCATTGAATCCACCCTTATATTCCTTAATGATGTCATAGCAATTGTTCCCTGTCTGCCTGTTAATTAATTTCATCAATACTTTTCCCTGGTAAACGGACAGATTTTTTAACGGATCGCCGAATTCCTTTTTAAGCTCCTGCTCCCTTGATCTCATGTATTTTTTCTTATCGCTCTTGTCGTGGATGACCGAGAGTTTTGCATTGATATCGTTAATGATATATCCGGCTTTCCTTGCATAAGGATAAGTAACGTACACTGCATTGCGAAGTCTGTTCCGCTCCTGCAGTTTTTTTAATAATTCCGGAGGATAGGGAACAGATACCCAAACCCAGGGAAGCGTTGTGCCGGGTACGATCTCCCTGTCAATTATTTTCGCAGGAACTTTTATAGTATCATTCAAACCAAGGTCGGGTTGGGAAATATCTTTCAGGGAATCAGGTAAGTTCTGCGCATATAAGTTGCTTCCGGCAAACAGGCAGAGGTTAAAGATTAAAAACGTATAGCATATTTTGTTTCTCAGCAAAAACATAGATTGGTCACAAAAATAATACATCTTTTGCCGCCATCATAACCCTGACCGGATTTTCTGTAATTTTTACAGGTATATGCTTAGTTACCAGCCGGTTCGCGTTTCACCATTTTGGCTCGGCGCACGACGCTCATCGCAAATCCAGTGACCATAAGTATAGTTCCCAGCCAGAGTAAATTGATGAAAGGAAACTGCAGCACCTTGAGCGCTATAAAAGGGGTCATTCTCGACGATTCCTTTATGCCGATCCCAACATGCTTATTATCAATGATCTGTGAGAGGCTTATCGCCAGGCCCTGCGCCAGCACTGTATCAAGATAATACTGTATCAGGTTGTTTTTAACAAAAAACACGGGCCTGGCCTTGTAGGTGCGTCCATCTGTTGTTTGTATATTCAGCTCAGCCATAATGGCCGTATCGCCTGCCGTAAATTTATATTTGTCAGTTGAAGGATTAGGAACAACCTTGTCCAGGATAATGATACCACTGGAGTAATAGGCGGTATCCCCGGCTTTCATGGAATGCATCCGGAACTGCGCGGTGTCTTCCTGCTTATTCATCACTTCGGCATAGCTGATGTAGCTGAAGATGTCCTTGTTCCAGTAGTGCATCGCATCGGGGTTGGGAGACAATCCTTCCTGGTTCTTGGTATTCCTTATGAGATCCGGAGTGAGCGTGAAATTTTTAGCTTTCCCATCCTTTTTCTCCATCAGCACATGGAAATAAGTTGTCTTTTCAAATTGATCAAGGCTGTCATAGGTATATGTTGCCCAGTATTTACCCATATCCGTGCGGATACCCTTGAATAAGGTCTGGTTTTCAGCTCCTTTTTCTTTATTGTCCGGTCCGAAATTCAGAGGATTAAAGCGGTTTACCGACAGTATTTCTTTTTTGGATGAAGAAATAAGGATACCTACCAGCATCAGCCCGAATCCTACATGCCCCACAGAAGCGCCAGCAGCTTTCAATTTACCATTTAGCCCAATCCAAATGTATCCCGCATTTGCCACCACCGTGTACACGCCTCCAAACAACGCAAGGTGTATCGCGGCAAGAAATCCCGGTCCGAATTTATTGTATCCGATATTCCCAAAAACACTCACTGCGGCGGAGACCAGGATAGCCACACTGGCAGGAATAATTATTTTTTTAAAAAATACTTTTTTGTTGGTGCTCTTATATTTTAAATACTGCGTGATGGCCGTCAGTATTCCCAATACGATTGCCACGAATATCTGTATCCTGTTATAAAAAAATTCCACTTCAGCACCGACTGTGAAGTTGGTCTTAAAGATTTTATTAATTACGGGAAGAGAGGTAAAAATGATAATGAACAATGCCGAAAGAAACAAAACCAGCGAGCCTATGAACATCCAGAATTCTCTGGAATAAGAGCTTTCTTCCTTTTCAATCGAAGGGATTTTTTTATACCGCGCCAGGTATAATATTGCAGCGGGAATTAAAAACAACAGTACGAAAATGCGTAACTGCCAGTTAAGGCCCGAGCCGGTGAACGCATGCACCGAAGTATCGATAAGATCGCCGCTGCGGGTGAGATAAGTGGAATATAATATCAGCACAAAGCTGGCGAGAAAGAAAAAGTATGTGGGTCTTAAAGAATGCCCGGTTGAATTGTAAATTAATTGTGTATGCACCCCCGCAACCATGATCAGCCAAGGTACCAGCGATGCATTTTCAACAGGATCCCATGCCCAGTAGCCTCCGAAATTCAGTGATTCATAAGCCCACCTCGCTCCCATCATTATACCCAGTCCCAATACACCGGCTGAAAATAATGACCAGGGCTGGGCCGATTTCAACCACCCCCCGTATTCCTTTTTCCATAACCCGGCAACGGCATAGGCGAAGGGAACGATCGTGGAAGCGAATCCCAGGAAAAGTATAGGCGGATGGATCACCATCCAGTAGTTCTGCAGTAACTGATTCAGACCAATGCCATCCTGCATGCTTGGAATAGTAAGATAATTGGGAAGATTAAATATAGGTGCATTCTGAAAAGATTCTCTTGTCAGTAAAAAAGGATAGCTGCCGATTTTAAAATTAAATATATATAATCCGATCACCATGGAAGCCAGACAAACCTGCGCAAAACTGATCACCGTCATTACTGGAGCCTCCCATTTTCTGGCGGTTCGGGTTAGCACCAGGCCCAGCAGGCTATTCCATATTCCCCACAGCAGAAAACTTCCCTCCTGCCCTTCCCAGATGCTGCTGACAAGATAGCCCGCGTTCAGCGACTTATCGGAATGGTTCCAGGCATAAAAATATTCGAAGTAGTGGTTGGATATGATAATATATATGGTGAGAAAAACTGCCGCGACAGAAATTGAATTAATAAGAAAACTAATCCTGGCCATCTTTCTCCATCCAAGTTGTTCTCCGGTAATCAATGAAGTGGCCGACTTAAAATAAGCCACAGCTGCTACAAGAGAAGAAACAAGCGACAAAACGAGGAAAAAATGACCGAGCTGGCCGGGCAGAAGATGTTCACCTATATATTTCATCGTCGGCTTTAATTTTGGCTGAGGTTGTTCTGTGCAGCTTTTGGATCGTCTTTATATTTTGAAGGACATTTTATCAGTATCCCGTCCTTGCGTGTGATTTCAAATACTTCACCGGTCATTTTACCTTTCAAAACGATCCGTTCGCTTTTTTCCATATCAAGAGGCTTTTCAAAATGATACTCCACTTTCGCACGGTTACCCAGTGAATCGATCACGTGAAAAGAAGTGTAGTTGGCATTTTTTGCAGGATCGAATTTTACGGGATCAGATTTGTCGAGACGGGCAATGATGGTAACGGATTTTCCCTGCTTCTGTTTGGCCGATGCGAGCGTTTCGTAAGTGGAAAGATCTCCCATCATGCTGATCAGTACAGCGATCACGGCGGCAATTCCTACAAGCATCACAACATGTATCTTCTTCATATTTTACAATTCGTGAGCGAAGTTAGTTCAAAAACAAACGTTTAACACCTTTGTACAATAGATAGGTAGGATTTTTGTTATTACCTTGCATACGTTTTTAACAGAACGATTAAAAATGAGCAACTTTTCAGATTTCGATCCAAATTCTGCCAGCAATCCCACCAACAACATTTACGGGTTTCCAATAACAGAGGAAGAAGCTAAATTGATCATTCTTCCTGTTCCCTGGGAAGTTACCGTGAGTTACAATGCCGGAACCGCCAGGGCGACAGAACACCTGTTCAAGGCCAGCATGCACGTGGATATATTTGATGCCGACTACCCCCATACCTGGCGCAAAGGATATTTCATGCGTCCTTTCGACAAGAAGATACTAATGAAAAGTGACTATCTCCGCAAAGAGGCCGAGTTATATATAGATTATATTTCGCGGGGCGAGGAGCTGAAAAAAAATGCCTTCATGTGCAAGTCACTGAAAGACATAAATGAAGGTGGAGTGTTTCTGAACAACTGGGTATACGAGCAGACGAAGAGCCTGATGAACAACGATAAACTTGTGGCACTACTTGGAGGTGATCATAGTATACCTTTAGGCTATATGAAGGCTATAGGCGAAAAACATGGCGATTTTGGTATCCTGCAGATAGATGCCCATTGCGATCTCCGGAAAAGCTATGAATATTTTGTATACAGCCATGCCAGCATCATGTATAATGCATTGAATGAAATTCCCCAAATATCAAAACTGGTGCAGGTGGGCGTACGTGATTACAGCCAGGAAGAATGGGACTTCGCGCAATCAAATGATAAGATCACTACCTTCTTCGACAGGCACATCAGAGAAAAAATGTTCGAGGGGATTACCTGGAAACATATCGCTGATGACATCATCAACCAGCTTCCCGAGAAAGTTTACCTGAGTTTCGATATCGACGGGCTTGATCCTAAACTGTGCCCGAACACAGGCACGCCGGTGCATGGAGGCTTTGAAGCGGAGCAGATATTTTATTTAGTAAGAAGAATGATCGATAGTGGCAGGCAGCTTATAGGTTTCGACCTTGTGGAAGTAGGTATAGGAGAAAACGGATGGGATTCCAATGTCGGCGCAAGGATACTGCTGAAATTATGTAACATTCTGGCCTCAGGAAATAATTAATAAGTGGATAAGACCTACCTGCTCATTTTTAAAAATGATATAAAGCCATTAGTGAACATTACCCGGTGGATGCTGATCATTATAAAAGTACTGCTGATTCCCGTTCTGCTGATTATCCGGATCCCGTATTTCTGGCTGATTGCCATAATACTTGCAGTTGTTTCCATGCTGGAATATCATGCTTTGAAACTGGTGCCTTCGGTATATTTTTCTTCCGGCAGCATAATATTCAAAGGAATAGTAAATAAAAAATACTCTTGGTCAGTATTTGCCAATATAGTCCTTAAGGATGGCCTGCTGACAGCAGATTTTAAAGATAACCGGCTATTCCAGAAGGAAACCGATAGTGCCGTTAACGAGCAGGAGTTCAACGACTGGTGCAATCGGCATTTATACGGATTAAAAGGGTAATTTTGCCTGTCGCAATATGAGCAGTATGCAGTTACCACATTCCCCCTATATTCTTTATTCCGATGGAAAGGGCACGATCTATGAGGATACATCACTGTTTTCCGTGGGGCGGAGCGGCTGGGATGCCTTCGAAGTGCCTGCTGAGGAATGGATAGAACTGCCTTCGGGTGGATCTTTATATGAATTACCCGGAAGAAGAGGTATTGGCATCGATGTAAAAAGTGGTGAAATGAGACTGTGTGAAAAAGGATGGGCCGTGGCCGCTTTTATTCCTCCTGCCCATACTGGTCTGTATCTTGCGGCTTATGAAACTGCACCTGGTTCCCCAACACTTCCCTTATTCTGCTATACCGCCGCTGGATGGTATGAAGAAAAATTCTTCGTTCCCGCGTTAAGAATCGAAAAAGATATCCGGCAGGAATCGGTCGGATATAATGATGAAAACATTGCGCAGGGTGTAAAAAATATTATAAGCGCTTTCCCGGACAACCGGTTGCTCAAACATTTATCTGAAAAATGCTGCCTTACGTATCATTGTCCGGCGGCAAGAAATTATTTTTCAGGAAGATGGGAATGCCCCGTGCCTACTTCCCCGGCATGCAATGCCAATTGCATAGGTTGTATTTCTTTTCAGCCGGAGGAAGAGAACATTGTTTCCACGCAGGACAGGCTGACATTTAAACCAACGGCAGAAGAGATCGTGGAGTTCACCGTTCCGCATTTGCAAACCGCACCCTTTCCTATTGTCAGTTTCGGTCAAGGCTGCGAAGGTGAACCGTTGTTAATGTGGGAAACTATCCGTGAATCTATTATTGAAATAAGAAAACATACTTCGCTCGGAAGTATAAATATTAATACAAACGGGTCGAAACCCAATGCCGTGAGAGCGTTGTGTGAAGCGGGCCTTAATTCGATTCGTGTCAGCACCAATTCCGCCCGAAAGGATATTTACGAAAAATATTACAGGCCGAATAATTATGTGTTCGGGGATATTGTGGAAAGCCTGAAAGTAGTAAAAAGCTATGGAGGATGGACGAGTATTAATTATTTTGTTTTCCCTGGTATGACAGACAGCGTGGAAGAATATGAGGCGCTGAGGAAACTGATCAGTGAAACCGGTTTGTCCATGATCCAGTGGCGCAATTTCAACATTGATCCGGACTGGTATTTGGGTAAGATCGGCGTAAATGAAACAGGGGAAATGCTTGGAGTAAAACAATTGATGGAACTGATACAGGAAGAGTTTCCCGATTTGAAGTTCGGGTATTTTAATCCGCCTATGGAAAGAATAAAGGGAAACTTCGAAATGGACTTTGCATTAAGCAGCTTTTAACACTTATAGTATTAACTTAGCATACATGTCAGATGATTTTGAATCCCGGAAGAACGTAAAAGCATCAGGCTACACAGCCCTGGTATGCGCGCTCGTTCTCTGCGTTCTTTTGTTTGTAAAATGGACATTGCCAACTATTCCCCCACCTCCGGACGAGGAAGGCATTGAAGTGAATTTAGGGAACAGTAATTTCGGCTCAGGCAAAGATCAGCCCTTTCTGCCTGGCAAACCTTCTCCGGTGGATAAACAAGCTTACACCCCTCCCAAACAGGTTAAAGCCCCGGTCGAAGACGTTAAAGATTTTGAAACCAATGATAAGGATCCCGATGCCCCTGTCATAAAAAAGCCTCTTATCACAAAACCGAACGCCACAAAAGTTCCGGATAAAGAAATCATAAAAAGCAAACCGGTAAGAAATCCCAAACCTGCGATAGAACCTCCTGCGCCTGCGCCTCCCAGGCCAAAGGCTGTATTCAGGGGCGTGAATGGCACGGGAACAGGTGGCAATGAAGCGGATAACTACAAAAAAGGCGGCAGCGAAGGCATTGCCGGCGGCACTGGCGATCAGGGTGCTTCGGGTGGTAATCCTCAAAGCGATAATTACAAAGGCGGTGGAACAGGTAATTCGGGAGTGGCCAAACTAAGGGGATTAAACGGCCGCAATATTATTCGCCGGCCCTCATTTGAAGACGACTTCAATGAAAATGCAAAAGTAGCGGTAGACATAAAAATAGATGAAGCCGGAAATGTAATTGAAGCGGGTTATCAGCCTCGCGGTTCCACTACTTCAGATGGTAACCTGAAAGCCATCGCTATCCGGAAAGCAAAGCAGGTAAAATTTAATCCCGGCAGTGATGAATCTACAGGTACATTGCAGTTCAATTTCAAATTGAAAAGCTAGACTTACATACTATTTTTTTCATGAATTATACTGAGACGCTCGATTATCTGTTTACCAGGCTTCCCATGTTTAGCCGCACCGGCCCCGCCGCAATTCGTCCTGATTTAATTAACACCAATAGAATATGTGCCTTTCTTGGGAATCCCCATAATAAAATAAAGACCATTCATATCGCCGGTACCAATGGTAAGGGGTCCTGCAGCCACATGCTTGCGGCGATATTGCAAAGTTGCGGATACAAAACCGGATTGTACACTTCACCTCATTTAAAAGATTTCAGGGAAAGAATAAAAGTTAACGGAGAAATGATCGGAGAAGAATTCATCATTGGGTTTACTGAAAACATCAGACCGCTCATTGATGAAATAAATCCTTCTTTTTTCGAGATCACCGTTGGCCTTGCTTTTGATTATTTTGAAAAACAGCACTGTGATATTGCCGTTATAGAAACGGGTCTGGGTGGCAGGCTGGACAGCACCAATGTTATAACTCCTGAATTATCTGTCATTACTAATATCGGCATGGACCACATGAATTTGCTGGGCGATACCGTAGAATTAATTGCTGCAGAAAAAGCAGGCATTATCAAGAAAAAAGTACCTGTGGTCATCGGGGAACATTCTTATGAAACAGCGGATGTATTCATTTCGGCAGCGAACCTTCACCACTCACCAATATTCTTTGCGGATAAAATAAGGTACGCGGCAGAGTGGAAGCACGACATGGGATATTTAATCACGGATATCGTTGAAAAACACGATGGCAGCCATACAGGCTACCAGCTGGATCTTCCGGGATATTACCAGCTAAAGAACCTGGTAACTGTCTGTGAAGCCGTTCATCAATTGAAATCACTTGGGTGGCACCTTGCCAAAGAAGAAGTGATCGCTGCGTTGAAGCAGGTAAAAAAATTAACAGGGCTGCACGGTCGATGGGAACAGATACAACAGCATCCGTCAGTTGTGCTGGAAGTGGCGCACAATGGCGATGGCATACAACAGGTACTGAAGCAGATCGAACTAACGGATTATCACTCGCTGCATATTATTATAGGAATGGTAAAAGATAAAGACATTGACCGGGTGCTGGAATTATTACCTAAAGAAGCAAAGTATTATTTTACCAATGCCCAGATTCCGCGGGCCCTTCCGGCTGGGCAGTTAAAGGAAAAAGCAATGGCGTTTGGCCATGAGGGTGAAGCGTACGGCGACGTTAATATTGCACTGAAAGCCGCAAAAGGAAAAGCCGCAAAAGAGGATCTTATAATTGTTTGCGGAAGTGTGTTTGTTGTTGGAGAAGTTTATTCAGCCCATACATAATTGTACAGGAATGAAGCGCCTGCACAATTTTATTTTCGTCAAGCAATGCTTTTACTTCCTCAATTTCCATCAGTGATACTTCAATTTCTTCATTGTGATCAAGCTTTTGTTCATTCACCTTTATACCACCGGTAGCGAGGTACATGTGCATCCAGTTTGTATTTGTTGAAGGGTTCGGAGCCACTTTACCTAGGTATTCATAATTGGTGAATTCATAACCTGTTTCTTCCATCAATTCTCTTGCAATTGCAGCCTTATAGTCTTTATCAGTATCATCCACGACCCCACCCGGCACCTCGAGAATAGTTTCACCTATACCGTGCCGGTACTGGCTCACCATTATTACTTTATTATCTGTTGTTATGGCGAGTGCCGAAACCCAGGCCGCAAATTCATATACATAATATGGATCGATGATCTTTCCATCAGGCGACTCACAAATATCTTTTCTGATCGTAAACCATGTTTCTTTAAATAAATATTCAGAAGAAAGAATTTTCCATTTCATTAATTCATGCTGATTTACTTCCATCCGTTATTTTCTTTAGCCGTTGTAATATGGGCGGTATGGTGACGGCCATGCCAGGCATATAGCCCCAGCAAATGCCATAAAGTAATTTCCTTGTTTTGTTCCGGATGAAAGATCGTTCTGTTCCAGTCTTCAACGCTCATATCCTTTAGCACTTCGTGCCATCTTGCATGCAGTGCATGCAACAGTGTAAGTGAAATATTTGCCGGAAGATTTTCCGAATCCTTCAGTTTTGCCCAGTCTTTTTCCTGGTACGTTTTTATTACAGGTGATCTCTCGGTAAGTCCGAGCTTGAATCGCATATAAGCATTCATGTGGCTGTCGGCAACATGGTGCACCAGCTGCTTAATCTTCCATCCGCCTTCCCTGTATGGCGTTTCATATTGATGCTCATCAAGGTCTGACACTGCATTTTCCAGTAAACCGGGCAAAAATTTAATGTCATTCAGCCAGGCGTGTAATTGTTTATCAGAATATGGCTGTGGTTCATATTTCCCTATGGGGTACATCGGGTCAGTCGTTGTTGTAGTCATAAAATATTAATCCTGTTTTACCTCGTGGCCGGTTAAATAAATAAATACGTCCTCCAGGTTTGCTTTTTTCACCTGTTTGGGGCGCTCAAAGCCTGTTTCAACCAGGTGATCTATTAATTTATCCGGCGTGTCGAGAGAAATAATTTTTCCTGCGTCCATAATCGCCACCCGGTCACATAATACTTCTGCTTCATCCATATAATGGGTGGTGATAATAACTGTCGTTCCCTTTTCCCTGATATCTTTGATCAGTTGCCAGAGGTTGCGCCGGGCCTGGGGATCCAGTCCGGTTGTAGGTTCATCGAGAAATATTATCGATGGCTCATTGATCAGCGTGGTGGCTATGGAAAAACGCTGCTTCTGGCCACCGCTGAGCTCCTTGAATTTGTTTTTATATTTATCTTCCAGGTTCACAAGTTTTAGAAAATCCATCGGGTCTACCTTGCGGTTGTATAATCCTGCGAACAGTTCAATTAGTTCAATCAATTTTAAATTAGGATAAAAGCCTGAGGTCTGCAGCTGCACGCCTATAATTTTTTTTATTTCATTGGGCGATTTATCCAGGTCGAAACCGCTCACGGTCACTTCCCCTGATGTTTTTTCACGAAGCGTTTCAATGATTTCCAGTGTAGTTGATTTTCCCGCGCCATTCTGGCCCAGCAACCCAAATATTTCGCCTTCAAAGACGTCAAAACTGATGCCCTTCACCGCTTCAAAATTACCATAGTTCTTAACCAGGTTTTTTATTGAGATGATCGCTTTTTTTTCCATAATTTATTCCTTGTGATAGTGTTCCAATTCTTCCATCATTCCTTTACTGCCGATAAATAAAGAAGAACGCTGATGCAGTTCTTTGGGAATGACATCCAGTATCCGCTGTTTGCCATTTGTCGCCTTTCCACCTGCCACTTCAACAATGAACGCAAACGGGTTACATTCATACAACAGTCTAAGTTTCCCACAGGGCTTATCAACAGTGGCCGGGTACATAAATATACCGCCTTTAATCAGGTTGCGGTGAACATCGGCCACCATGCTTCCAATATACCGTTGGGTGTACGGGCCTCCGTTGGAAACGGATTTTTTCTGGCACAGATCGATGTATCTCTGAACACCCTCCGCATACTGGAAAAAATTACCGTGGTTAACGGAATAAATGTTTCCGAATTCCGGGCACTGGATATCCGGGTGGCTCAGGCAGAACTCACCGATCGAAGGATCCAGCGTAAAGCCGTTTACTCCCCTCCTGGTTCCATAAACGAGCATGGTAGACGATCCATAAACTATATACCCGGCGGCTACCTGCTTAACTCCCGGCTGTAAAAAATCTTCCCTTGTCGCAACCGTTCCGATAGGGCTCAGCCGCCGGTAGACACTGAATATCGTTCCGATAGATACATTGACATCTATATTGCCACTGCCATCAAGCGGATCGAACAAACATACATATTTGGAGTTCCTGCTAACCTCGTCATCAAAGGCGATATAGTCATCGAGCTCCTCACTGGCGATGCCAGCACAGCTGATTCCATGCTTCAACACACCCATGAACTGGTTGTTGGCAAATACGTCCAGCTTCTTCACATCTTCTCCCTGCACGTTTATGGTATTGGCGTCGCCAAGGATATCAACAAGCCCTGCCTTGTTCACTTCTACATTCACCCTTTTGGCGGCCAGACCTATATCCCGCAGCAGGCCGCTAAGCTCTCCCGTGGCCAGGGGAAAATTTCTTAATTGCTGTATGGTAAATTCGTCAAGCGTTAATACTTTGCGGTTGATGGTAGTCATATTGCAGGCAAAAATTAATATAATAGATTGCCGCAAATGTAAGCGTTTAATTAATTTCATCTGTCAACAGCACTCATACATGAAAGTTTTTAAATTCGGTGGCGCAAGTGTCAGTTCAATAGAGCGGATCGGCCAGGTAGAGAGGATCCTTAAAAGCTTCCCGGACGAAAATATCCTGGTGGTGATATCGGCAATGGGTAAGACTACCAACGCTCTGGAAAAAGTTGCGGAAGCGTTTTACAGCGAAAGAAAAGAAGAGGCGCTATCGCTTTTTGAAACGATCAAACAACAGCATCTCGATACGGCAAAACAACTGTTGGAAAAAACTTTCAGTGCGGCGCAGACAGGCCTGCTGGATATATTTACTGAAGTACAATGGCTGTTGCATGACAAGCCCGTGAGAGACTATGATTATTATTATGACCAGATCGTCTGTGCCGGTGAACTGCTCTCCACCTCCATTATGAGTGTCTATTTTAATGAAGCGGGCATCACAAATACGTGGGTAGACGTGCGTGATGTGCTGCGCACCGATAATACTTTCCGTGACGCGGTGATCAACTGGGACTATACCCAGAAAAAAATAAGCGATACCATACTTCCTTTATTTAAGGAAAATAGAATTGTTATCACCCAGGGATTTATCGGTTCAACAGAGGATAATGAAAGCACCACCCTAGGCCGTGAAGGAAGTGATTATACCGCTGCACTGTTTACCAATATGCTTAATGCACATGATCTTACGATATGGAAAGATGTTGAGGGAGTGATGAATGCCGATCCGAAAGAATTTACAGATGCGGTATTTATTCGTCACCTGAATTATGAAGAGGTGATTGAAATGGCTTATTATGGCGCACAGGTCATTCATCCCAAAACTATCAAACCATTACAGAATAAAAACATCCCTTTGTTTGTGAAATGTTTTTTAGATAAAGACCTTCCCGGCACTACCATCAGTGACCAGCCTGTGCATGATCTTCCTGCCATAATTGTCATGAAACAACACCAGGCGCTGGTACATCTGCATACCCGTGATTTTTCCTTTGCTGGTGAAAAACCCATCGCCGAATTATATAATTTACTGGCCGAACTGCACATACAGGCCAACCTTTTGCAGACAGGTGCCGTGAGTATTGATATTTGTATTGACGATAAAGCGGATAGGATTGAAAAACTTGCCCTGGCCGCTTCAAAAATGTTTGATGTGCAGGTTGAAAAGAATCTCGAACTTTTAACGGTCAGGCATTACCGCGGGGAGGTGCTTCAGAAATTGTCAGCAGGCAAACGCATCCGGCTGAAACAACAATCACCAACCACTGTTCAGGTAGTAATGAGCCAACTGTAAAGCCGGTTTATTCTGTTATATAAAAAAGCCCCGCTTAAAAAGCGGGGCCTACTGATTATAATCCAATACTTACTTTACTTCTTCATACTCGGCGTCCGTTACATTTTCGCCGCCACCTGGATGGGCTTCCTGTGCGCCTGCTCCTTCCGCACCCGGCTGCTGGGCACCGCCTGCCGCCTGGGCTTTATAAATTTCTTCGGAAGCCGCTGTCCAGGCAGTATTCATTTCTGTAACCGCCACATCAATCGATGCGAGGTCCTGCGACTTATGCGCTTCCTTCAATTTGGTGAGCGCCAATTCGATCGGAGTTTTTTTATCAGCCGGGATCTTTTCACCAAATTCCTTGAGTTGCTTTTCAGTCTGGAAAATAAGGCTGTCTGCCTGGTTGATCTTTTCCACCCTTTCCTTTGCTTCTTTATCCGTAGACTCGTTGGCCTTTGCTTCAGCCTTCATCTTTTCTATATCTTCCTTGGTCAGCCCGCTTCCGGCTTCGATCCTGATCTTCTGTTCCTTGCCCGTTCCTTTATCCTTGGCTGTTACATGAAGAATACCGTTCGCATCGATATCAAAAATTACTTCTACCTGTGGAACGCCTCTGGGAGCAGGAGGAATACCATCGAGGTTGAACATACCCAGGCTCTTATTCTGCGGAGCCATCGGTCTTTCACCCTGCAAGACATGTATCTGCACACCAGGCTGATTGTCGCTGGCGGTAGAGAAAGTCTCTGATTTCTTTGTTGGAATGGTAGTGTTGGAATCGATGAGCCTTGTCATTACGCCGCCCATTGTTTCGATACCGAGGGATAAAGGGGTAACGTCAAGCAGTAACACATCTTTCACTTCACCGGTAAGCACCGCTCCCTGGATAGCTGCACCGATAGCCACTACTTCATCAGGATTCACACCCTTGCTGGGTTTGCGTCCAAAGAACTTTTCAACTATTTCCTGGACCTTGGGAATACGCGTGCTGCCTCCTACGAGGATCACTTCATTAATTTCGGAAGTGCTCATGCCAGCATCTTTCAATGCCTGTTCGCATGGTTTAAGGCACCGGGCAAACAAAGTATCTGCCAGCTGCTCGAACTTTGCACGGGTAAGCTTTTTAACCAGGTGTTTGGGAACGCCATCCACTGCGGTTATGTAGGGAAGATTAATTTCTGTTTCACTGGAAGAAGACAATTCAACCTTTGCTTTTTCTGACGCTTCTTTCAAACGCTGGAGTGCCATCGGATCCTTACGGAGGTCAACTGATTCTTCGGATTTGAATTCGCCGGCGAGCCAGTCCATAATCACTTTATCAAAGTCATCGCCGCCAAGGTGAGTGTCACCATTAGTACTCTTCACCTCAAACACACCTTCCCCCAATTCGAGGATAGATACGTCGAAGGTACCACCACCAAGATCGAATACTGCTATTTTCATGTCCTGTGACTTCTTGTCAAGGCCATAAGCCAGCGCTGCTGCGGTAGGCTCGTTCACTATCCGGCGAACGGTAAGTCCGGCGATCTCACCGGCTTCTTTTGTAGCCTGGCGCTGTGCATCATTAAAGTATGCAGGCACCGTGATCACAGCTTCCTTGACTTCCTGACCAAGGTAATCTTCAGCAGTTTTCTTCATTTTCTGAAGCACCATTGCTGAAATCTCCTGAGGAGTATAAGGCCGTCCGTCTATGTCAATTCGTACGGTATTATTGTCACCTTTTACCACTTTATAGCTCCAGTGGCTGATTTCTTCTGTCACTTCATCGAAACGGCGACCCATGAATCTTTTCACCGAAGAGATGGTATTCTGCGGGTTTGTAATGGCCTGTCTCTTGGCAGGATCTCCTACTTTACGCTCTCCATTCTTCAGGAAAGCCACTACTGAAGGGGTTGTACGTCGTCCTTCATCGTTAGCTATCACAACGGGTTCGTTGCCTTCCATTACGGATACGCAACTGTTGGTAGTTCCCAGATCTATTCCAATTATTTTTGCCATGAATGAATTAATTTAATGTTCAAGAATGATTAACAATGATTATGCCGTGTGATAATATGTGCAAAATTGTCATACCTGACCGCCGGGTCCGGTCTTAAAAGTGAACTTTTTCTGGGTTATATAGCTGAATGACACGACAAGGATGGTGGTCAGTATCTTGGATACGGTGGGATAGATATGAAATTGCTCCACAAAGAGTTTGATAAATATATAATTGAGCAGGATGCAGATCACCACCAGCAAAAAATACCGTAACAACTGGACCCTTCCCTTAAGCACTGAATCGGGGAACACGATATACCTGTTCAGCAGATAGCCTGTTGGAAAGCTTACCGCGAAGGAGATCATAAAAGCAGCAATATACGGACTGACGGCACCGAAAACCGGAGTATACACCAACTGTTTGTGAAGTATAAAATTATAGGCGACAAAATACATCATGATATCCAGCAGGGTGTTCCCTCCTCCGCAGGCGGCATACCGGAAAGTCTGCAGTGACATTAGTTTGCGGAATGGAGGATAGAAAAAGTCCAGCATTTCTATGATCCCGTCTTTCAGCATTGCGCAAAATTAAGACACAGGCCGCATGATCTGAATCAATTAAATCCTAAGTGCCCATGGTAATATATAATTATATCACATATTTGTTCACTATTACCCCTCGACCTGGTAAAGAGCCGCGCCTAATATGTGCGGCTTTTTCATTGGTGGCAATAGGTTACTTTTGCTCACTTAAAATTTATCATGGGAATTGTTTTCCTCATTCAGGAGGCTGTCGCGGCTGAAATAAATAAATTGTATAGTCTTGATATTATCCCTGCGCAAATACAGGTGAATGAAACAAAACCTGAGTTTGAAGGACAATATACTGTTGTGCTCTTCGGATTGACGAAACAATTAAAAAAATCTCCCGAAGCGCTGGGAAAAGAGCTGGGTGATAGTGTAAAAATTACATATCCCGATATCATTTCCGGTTATAATGTCATAAAAGGTTTTTTGAACCTGTCCGTTGCTGACTCGTTTCTGCTGAACTTTATATCATTGCATTTTGGTGACGAAAAATACGGCAAACTGCCGCCCGAAGGAAAGCATGTGATGGTGGAATATTCGTCTCCCAACACCAACAAACCTTTACACCTCGGTCATCTCCGTAATAATTTCCTGGGATGGAGCATTGCGGAAATATTTAAGAGCAATGGGTATATCGTTACAAAAACGGCTATCGCCAATGACCGTGGAATACATATCTGCAAGAGCATGGTGGCCTGGCTGCAATTTTCCAATGGCGCTACCCCCGAATCCACAGGCATCAAGGGCGATCACCTGGTAGGAGATTACTATGTTAAATTCGGTGATGAGCACAAAAGCCAGATTAAAGCACTCATGGCAACAGGAATGAGTGAAGACGAAGCATCAAAAGAAGCGCCGGTCATGAAAGCTGCGCAGCAGATGCTGGTGGATTGGGAAAACGGTGAACCGGAAGTTATTCGTTTGTGGAAAATGATGAATGAATGGGTATATGAAGGATGGGACAGAACGTACGCCACGATAGGAAGCGATTTTGATAAGACGTATTATGAAAGTGACGTTTATCTGTATGGAAAAAAAATGGTGGAAGAAGGATTGAAGAAGGGTGTTTTTTTTAACAAAGAAGATGACAGCGTATGGATAGATCTTACTGCCGACGGGCTCGATGAAAAAATCGTGCAGCGAAAGGATGGCACAGCCGTGTACATTACACAGGACATTGGCCTGGTGGAACAAAAGCAAAAAGAATTTGGTGCGGAATTAAGCATTTATGTAGTGGGCAATGAACAGGATTATCATTTTAAGGTATTAAAATTAATATCGGAGAAACTCGGTATCGATGGCGCAGCTGGCATTCATCACTTAAGTTATGGAATGGTGGAGCTGCCTTCAGGCAGAATGAAAACAAGGGAAGGCACCGTTGTGGATGCCGATGATATCGTGGAGGAAATGGAAAAGATCTCAGCCAGGCACACCATGGAGCTGGGCAAAGTGAAAGACTTTACAGAAGAGGAACTACATGAACTATATAGGATCATCGGACTTGGGGCGCTTAAGTTTTTCCTGCTAAGGGTAGAACCAAAAAAGCGGATGGTATTCAACCCGGAAGAATCGATCGACTTTCACGGGTTCACAGGGCCTTTTATCCAATACACCTACGCGAGGACAAAGTCGATCCTGCGCAGGGAATTACCAGCCAACAACAGTCATGGCACGGACCTGCTTCCCATGGAAAAACAACTGATCACAGAGCTGGAAAAATATCCCCTCATCATATCCCAGGCCGCGGCGGAAATGAACCCTTCAGTCATCGCCAGCTATATATTCAGGCTTGCACAGCAGTTTAACTCTTTTCTCACAGGACTTAAAGTGCTGATGGCCGAAACGGAAGAAAAGAAGGAACTGCGTCTTCAGATCGCACAGTTTACGGCCAATACCATTAAATCCGGCATGGGATTGCTGGGCATTCAGGTGCCGGAAAGGATGTAGTTACGCAACCTTTACTGCTTTCTCCCGTATAATCTTACAAATCCGGTTTTTAATTCGGAAATTGGTAAGGCAACATCATTAATACCCAAGTATTGGAGAATCTGCGCAACATTATAGACGCCTGTGTACTAAACAATGCCGCATGTCAGAAAACGGTATACGAGCGGTTCTATGGCTATTCTTTAAAAATTGTGTTCAGGTACATTTATCGGTACGACAGAGCCGTGGATGTAGTGAACGATGGATTTGTAAAGATCTTCAAAAATATGTACCGGTTTACCTCCGATGACGCCATCAGCGTTGAGCAGCGGTTCATGGGATGGATAAAAAAGATCATGGTCAATTCAGCTATCGACGAGCTGAGGAAAAACAATATGATAGCGGAGATAGGAGGTATACCTGAACATGTATGGGACGTGCAGGACAAAGGTCCGCAGCCGGACCAGTCGCTCTTATATAAGGAACTGGTTGCCGTGGTGAAACAACTGCCTCCCTCCTACAGGGCTGTATTTAATATGATAGTGATCGACGGAATGAGCCACCATGAAGTAGCCGACCACCTGGGCATTTCCGTAGGAACCTCCAAATCAAACCTGTCGAGGGCAAGGACATTATTGCAAAAACATATTAAAGACATGGAGGCGTCTGAAATATGCAGTATATAGATAACGATATGGATGACCTTTTTAAAAAAGCCGGAGAAAATTATCCCTTAAATATTGATGGCGCAGACTGGAATGCCGTACAGGCAAAACTTTCTGATACCAGTGACAGGGGTCCGATCTATCCTGTAAAAAAAAATAACCGTAATTATCTCTGGTTATTACTGTTGCTGTTTGTTCCGCTGTTTTTTGTGATCAATACCAGTAAGAAGGAAAATATCAAAAACGCTACAGGAACAACACCGCTCATAGAAGGCGGTAACAGGATGGCCGACAATGCTGTAGAAGTGCCGGTTGCCGGTAATGATGAGAAAGGGTCCGGACAACTTCCACTATCTACCGCATTAAATGAAAGGCACGCAGTGATTAAAAACCAGGCTGATCCTTTAAACAAAAAAGAAAACGACCTGAATGATCAGAAAAAAAAACTCAATAAAGAAAATAATTATGTAATAGATAATATCAGCGATGATGAGGATCATGCCAGTGCACCTGATAGTAAAAAGATCGCTAAAAATAATCAACCAGGCGGAAACGTTCCATCGCGCAGAAACAATTTTCTTCACGATAAGAATAAAAAAAGCACCGACAATAAAAATATTAAAACATCAGGCGGAAAAAATACAGCAATAGAAAATGCGAACCTGAATGAATCGCTGACGGAGGATAATATACTGCCAGCTGCAAACGAACCGATACCTGTTGATTCCACAACAACGATAAAGCAACCAAAGTTATCGGGAGCCGTATCTATAATTAACACAAACATTGATTCAATTAAAGATGTTTCAAATACAGACGCCGGCACAAAAACTGATTCTGCAAAAAAATCCGAATCCAGGAATAAACAGAAGAGAAATAGTGATAGCAAAAGAGGAATATATTACGGGATAGTAGCAGGGCCTGATGTCAGCACTATAAAATCCCAGCAGGTAAGGAATGCAGGGTACACAATAGGTGGAATTATAGGATACAGGATCAACCGGCATTTCGCTATAGAAAGCGGCGCGCTGTGGGACAGAAAGAAGTATTATACGGACGGCGAATATTTCGATAAGACAGGAACAAATATTCCTCCGTCAGTGAAAGTGCTATTTTTAAATGGCAATTGTAACATGTTTGAGTTTCCTCTGGCTGTACGGTATGATCTCAATATGAAGAAAAATTCATTTTTCGCGACCATGGGTCTTACCTCCTACATAATGAAAAAGGAAAATTATGATTATGGGGCGGACAACAACGGGATGTATTATGAATCATCCAGGTCTTACAGGAATTCCGGTAACAAATTATTCTCAAACCTGCAGCTTAGTGCAGGATACAATTTTAAGGTATCACGCAAGCTGGATGTAAGAATTGAACCATATATTAAAATGCCGGTAAAAAATATCGGCATTGGCAATATGCCGATATCCAGCAAAGGGATATACTTCGGTATCATACGAAATATAAAATAACAAAAAGTTATATAATGAAGAAAAATGTAATTGCCCTGGTCGGCTTCCTGGCTATTATTTCCCTGTCATGTTCCAAAAAAAGTGAAGATGCTCTTACCAAACCTCCAGGATCAGGCGGAAGCACCTGCGATACTGTTAATATGAAATACACCGCAAACGTTGTTCCGATATTAACAGGCAACTGCTATAGCTGCCATAGCGTAGCGAACAACAGCGGCAGTCAAAATATCATTTTGGAAGGATATGATAATCTCAAGGCAAAAGCAGACAAAGGCGCGTTAATAGGTGCGATCACTCATGCAGATGGTTTTCCCGCTATGCCCAAAGGATTTCCAAAATTGTCTGATTGCAACATTAACATCATCAGGTCATGGATCAATAACGGAACACAAAACAATTAATTTTATGATTAGATTACTTTCATTAACCCTGTTGTTATTCTGGAACGCGTCTTCTTTCGCACAGTTGTATGTAACCTCAGACGGGGAGATTAGTTTTCACTCACACACATTTCTGGAAGACATCAACGCGGAAAATAAAAAAGTTACCGCAATATTGGACCCCGTTAAAAAGAATATTGCCTTTTCAATGCTGATGAAGGGTTTTCAATTTAAAAGAAAACTGATGCAGGAACATTTCAATGAAAACTATGTGGAAAGCGATAAATTCCCTTCATCCACATTTAACGGATCATTTACAGGAGAGTTAAACAAAGACAAGGAAGGAGCCTATCCTGTCAGCGTGAAAGGCAGCATGACCATTCATGGAGTAACCAAAATGGTCCAGGCGCCGGGAACATTTACAGTTAAAAACGGAAGTATCACCGGTGTCGCATCATTCAAGCTGAATCCCGCTGATTATAATATAGATATTCCTTTTATCGTGCGAAATAAAATAGAAAAAGAAAACACTATTGAGGTCAATATCGATTTCAAACCAAAAAAATAAATATGCACGGAACGGTTTTTAGTGTAATACTTTTTTTATTTATTTATTCTTCTGAGGCACAGGACAGTTCTTTGCTTACCTTATTGAAGGAACAGGACAAGCCCTCAACATCCAATGTCAGCGCTACTTTCAAGGCCACACATATAGCAAACCTGCAAACCGTTGAATCACCGGCGAAAGGCGACCTGAACTTTATTATCATGCACCGGTTCGGAAAGATCAACGATGGATCTTATAATTTTTTCGGTCTTGATAATGCTACATTAAGACTGGGGCTGGATTACGGAATCACAGACCGACTTGCCGCCGGTATTGGCAGGAGCTCACTGGAAAAGACTTTTGACGGCTACCTTAAGTATAAATTACTCCGCCAGACAGAAGACGGAAAAATGCCTGTAAGCGTGAGCCTGCTGGAAACGGTTTCCAATTACACGCTGAAATTTACTGACAAGACTTATCTTAATGCAAAATACAGAACGACGTATGTGAGTCAGATCCTCATCGCACGGAAAATAAACCGGTCCGTGTCGTTGCAGCTTGCACCGGCGATGTTGCATTTTAATCTTGTGCCGACGAGCAAAGATAATAACGATGTGTTCGCAGCAACGGTGGGCGGAAGAGTGAAATTTACAAAACGCATGAGCATCACGGGAGAATATACTTACCTGCCTTCCGGCCAGATAAATTCACGTGATGTTAAAAATTCATTGTCTTTAGGTTGGGATATTGAAACCGGAGGCCATGTTTTTCAGCTGGTATTCAGTAATTCGCAGGGAATGACAGAATCGCAATATATTACCCGAACCACGGGAAGCTGGGGAAAGGGAGATATTTATTTCGGATTTAATATATCCAGGAATTTTACGCTGAAGAAGAAATAACAAATTAAAGGTTTCCACCCATAGTTTTCTTTTTTGACGCCAGGGAAGGATCCCAAACGATTGCTTTGTCACAGAGCTGCTGGCCCCTGACCGTTTCACCCTTCTTCTGGTAAGATAATCCTGTCATATACAGCGCATCGGCATTCGTAGTATCGAGTGTTAACAGCTGTGCCCAGGTGTCTATTGCTTCCTGGTAGCTTGCAGTATTAAAGTATGCCTGCGCCAGCTGGAATAAGATATCCTGGCTGGAAGGTTTTTTCCGGATGATTTCTTTATAAACATCAATAGCTTTGACATATTGCTGGGTATTGACATAGGCATTTGCCAGGTTTTCCTGATAGTCGCAGGTCAGCTTATACCCCTTTATTCCTGCTAATTCGATAAACAGCAATGATCTTTTATAGTTAGGAACTGCATAGTACGCCAATCCGCATTCATATATCCATTTACTACGCGATGAATCCATGGCGATGGCTTTTTCAAAGAAAACAACCGCATTTTTATAATCATTAATATCAGCATATACATGACCTGTCAAATACGGAACTTCCGCATTAGCAGGTTCTTCAATAGCAGCCAGCGCGAATAATTTAAGCGCATCCGCATAATTTTCCTGTATATATTCGTTTCTGCCTGCAGAGAGGGAAGTTTCCTTCTGAGAAAACGTTAACAGGCAGGATACCAGCAGGCCGGATAAGAGTAAGTAGTTTTTCATATGTATGGATTTAACCCTGGAAACTGGCCCATTAGTGCCATTACTTCAAAACCACTATACCCAACGGTGGCAGGTGCACATTTATTTCATACTTCTTCTCTTTTTTATCCACAATTTCGCATTTTACGTCAGGATTGAACACGTCGCCGGTGCCCCAATATTTTTTATCATCACTGTTAAGTATTTCTTTCCATTGCTTTTTCCCGGAAACGTACACCTTCCAGTCCATACGTACTACAGGCGTGAAATTAAGGATGACCAGCAGGTCACCATCAGAGTCCTTCCCCTTTCTTTTATATACTACAACAGACTCATCACGGTGCTCCAGATCCACCCATTCAAAGCCTTCTTCCGAAAACTGTCTTTCGTACATAGCAGGCTCATTTCTCAGTAATTTATTCAGATCCCGCACATATGATTTTAGCTTTGCATGGGGTTCGAATTGCAACAGATACCAGGGAAGCTCTGTTTTATAATTCCATTCTGTAGTTGCACCGAATTCATTGCCCATAAATAACAATTTACCACCCGGATGCGTGAACATATATCCGTATAAACAACGAAGATTAGCAAATTTCTGCCACTCGTCGCCAGGCATTTTAAAAAGCATAGGACTCTTGCCGTGCACGGTCTCGTCGTGACTTAGCGGAAGCATAAAATTTTCATCATAAAAATAATCCATGCTGAAAGAAAACTTGTTCTGCAGATCTTTTCTCAGTAATGGATCGGCCCTGAAGAAATCGAGCGTATCGTGCATCCATCCCATCATCCACTTCATACCAAACCCCAATCCACCACTGAAAGTAGGTCTGCTAATGCCGGGCCAGTCTGTTGCTTCTTCCGCAATCATCTGCACATCGGGGAAATCCCTGAAGATGGTTTCATTCAGATCTTTAATGAATGCGATCGCCTCCAAATTGCCATCGCCTCCAAATTCATTAAGTTCCCACTCCCCTTCCTCCCGTGAGTAATCCAGCTTAAGCATCGAGCTCACCGCATCCACCCGCATTCCGTCGATATGGAACTGGTCAAACCAGAATCTTGCTCCTGATATTAAAAATGACTTTACTTCGCCCCTTTTGTAATTAAAAATATAACTGTTCCAGTCGGGATGAAACCCCTTGCGCATGTCTGCATATTCATAGGTATGTGTTCCATCAAACATAAACAGCCCATGCGCGTCATACGGAAAATGGGAGGGCACCCAGTCTAATATCACACCAATATCAGCGTTATGAAAAGCTTCTACTAATTTCATGAACTGCTGCGGTGTTCCATACCTTGAGGTAGGTGCAAAATAACCAGTGTCCTGGTATCCCCAGCTGCCATCGAAAGGATGTTCCATTACGGGCATCAGTTCAACATGGGTAAACTTCATTTCCTTTACATATGCGACAAGCCTATCCGCAAAAAATTCATACGTGTTATATACTTCTTCATTATTCGGATCGGGCCTCATCCAGCTGGCGAGATGCACTTCATACACGCTCCAGGGGGCTTTCAGCGAATTGTTCTTTTTCCTTGATTTCATCCAGGATTTATCTTCCCATTTATTATCAAGATCCCAGGTAATGGTAGCTGTGGCAGGACGGAGTTCCCAGTAATTCGCATAAGGATCGCCTTTGTCCGTTATCACCCCTTCAAATCCGTGAATATGATATTTATAGCTTTCCCCTTTAATTATCTCCGGAATAAATCCTTCCCAGATCCCTGAATTGTCCTGGCGCACGTACAGGGGATGTGCATCATCAGACCATTTATTAAAATTACCAATGACAGATATTGAAGTTGCATTAGGCGCCCACACCGCAAAATAATAACCGGTTTTATTTAATACTTCAGCGGCATGAGAACCGAATAACTCATAGGCCCTGTACAATGTGCCCTGCTGAAAATTTTTAACATCCTCATCATCAAATAATGAATAGTTCCAAACAGGCTTTGTTGAATCAACAAAATGCAGGTCTTCATATTTTTTCCCCTCCCTTGCCATATCTGCTATTTATATTTTTACTGCTTTCAATTTTTCATAACCCGGATCATACACATATATCACGCTCACCGCCGCGCACAACATTATAATACCGGATAGGACAAGCGCATAAACGGGTTGACCGTTATATACAGTCTTTACAAGCGGACCTCCGACAATTCCATTTAATATCTGCGGGATAGTGATAAAAAAATTAAATATTCCCATGTAAATACCCATTTTCCCCGGCGGAATGGAACCCGATAAAATGACATACGGCATAGATAAAATACTAGCCCAGGCGATCCCTACACAAATCATGGAAAAGATAAGGAACTCTTTATCAGGTGCGAAGAAAATGGAGATCAGCCCTATCCCGCCGATTGCCAGCGACAGCGCATGTGTTTGTTTGCGGCCTATTTTTGAAGTGATGGAGGGCAGTATGAGCGCATATAAGGCTGATACAAGATTATATATGCCGAATATGATCCCCGTCCAGCTTTGCGCTTCCCTATACAGCGCTGAACTCTTATCAGATACAGGCAGTTTAAATATGTGCGTGGCGATAGAATCAGTTGTGTAAACCCACATGCCAAATAAGGCAAACCAGCTGAAAAATTGTACAAGGCCCAGCTGTTTCATGGTTTTGGGCATCATCGCGAAATCGCGGAATATAGTTCTCAGACCATCATGTTTATTATTAGATTTTCCATGATACCTTTCGTAATCCAATGGATTGTATTCTTTCGTTTTGATAACGGTCCATAAAATGCTGAAAATAAATATCGCCGCGCCGATGTAAAATGCATACTTCACATTATTACCCACTACCCCTTCAGGTGCATTCTGCTTCACATTAAACCATTTGTGCAATACATAAGGTAGCCATGACCCTACTACCGCTCCTATGCCAATGAGAAAAGTTTGTATTGAAAATCCAAGAGTGCGCTGGCGGTCCGGGAGATTGTCCGCAACCAGTGCCCTGAAAGGTTCCATGGCCAGGTTAAAGCAGGCATCCATTATCATGAGAAACCCTGCCCCGATAATCACCAGCGGTGCGATACTGCCCAGTATATTCGCATTAGGCATCAGCACCAGGGCACTGGCAGACAGTAACGCGCCTGCTAAAAAATAAGGCTTTCTTCTTCCCAGCCGGTTCCAGGTACGGTCACTGTAATGACCCACTATCGGCTGAACGATCATTCCGATGAGCGGAGCTGCTATCCAGAACCAGGAAAGGTGCTCCACATCAGCTCCGTAATTACGGAGAATGCCACTGGCATTTGAGTTCTGCAGGGCAAAGCCAAACTGGATGCCCAGAAATCCAAAACTCATGTTGAATATCTGGGAGACAGTCAGGCGAGGCTTAGAAGCATATCCAGCTCCGGCGGAAGAACCAGTGGTTGTATTGGCTGACATAAATTTTATATAACAAATCCATTGGGTACAACTGCTCCTTTCTTGATCACCACAATACCTTCTTTTACAGTATAAAGCGGGTGATCGGTGTTTTCAAGATGTGAGCCTCCATTGATCTGCACGTCATCCCCTATACGGCAATTCTTGTCCACAAGCGCGTTTTTGATGAAACACCTGTTGCCGATACCGACGTTAGGGGTGCCCTGACTATGCGCATCTTCGATCTCTTCGATCGTTTCGAAGTAATCGTTCCCCATCAGGTAACTGCTTACTATCGTTGATCCATAACCGATGCGGGATCTTATACCGATCACACTGTTCTCAATTCTGGCAGCGTTGATTATGCATCCTTCGGCGATCAGTGCCTTTTCCAAAGTAGTGCCGCTGACCTTTGCTGGCGGCAGCATACGCGCGCGGGTATAAATGCTCTTCGTATTGTCGAATAAATTGAAATCAGGAACTTCTTTTGTAAGGCCCAGGTTGGCCTCATAGAAAGAATAAATATTTCCGATATCTGTCCAGTAACCATCATACTGAAAGCTGGCAACCTTGTATTTGGATAGTGACTGCGGAATGATCTCCTTACCGAAATCAGTGCCATCTTTAAATTCATCTTCCAGCAGGTCGAACATTAATTTCCTGTTGAAAATATAAATACCCATGGATGCCAGCCAGTGTTTTCCGGCAGCCTGCATTTCGGAGCCTGTATCACTTTTCCACTCGTTTAACAGTTCAGCGCCTTTGGGCTTTTCAATAAATGAAGTAATGAAGCCGTCGTCATTTTTCTTGAGAATACCGAAATCGGGCGCTTCCCTTTCCACCACAGGAATCGTTGCTATGGAAATATCCGCGCCGCTGTCAATGTGATTATTCACCATCTCCATGAAATCCATCTGATACAACTGGTCGCCGGATAATATCAGTACATACTTGCTGGGAAATGTTTTTATGTGCCTGAGGCTCTGTCGTACTGCATCGGCAGTTCCCTGATACCATGTAGGATTATCAGGTGTTTGTTCCGCGGCAAGTATGTCGACGAAAGCAGAACTGAACGCGCTGAAGTGATAAGTATTTTTAATGTGCCTGTTCAAAGACGCGGAATTGAATTGTGTCAGCACGAACATCCTGCTGATGCCTGAGTTCAGACAGTTAGAAATCGGTATATCCACCAGCCTGTATTTACCTGCGATAGGCACAGCCGGTTTGGAACGGCTCGCCGTTAAAGGATATAATCTTGTTCCTGCACCTCCGCCCAATATGACCGCTAAAATTGACTTTGACATAGACAAGCTTTTTATTATTTTTTAATTAATTGTTCGTAAACGTTAATGTATTTCTGAGTACTTGTTTTCCAGTCGAAATCCAGTTCCATCAATTGTAAACGTATACTATTCATACTCTTCCTGTTCCTGTACAATTCCACTGCTCTCCACACCCCATGGCAGATGTCTCCGGTTTCGGTATAATCGTAACAAATACCGTATCCATTCGGTTCTTCAAAATCGATCACAGTGTCCCGTAATCCTCCCGTTCTTCTCACCATGGGCACTGTTCCATACCTCATGGCATATAACTGGTTCAGGCCGCAGGGTTCAACCCTTGAAGGCATCAGTAAAAAATCAGATCCCGCATACATCAGGTGGCTCAGTCCTTCATTGTACCCGATATATGCACTGTAATCGCCGGCGGAAAGACCCTGCATTTCCACCAGATTTCTTTCCACTTCAGGATTACCGCTGCCCAGCACCAGGAAATTCATTCTTCTGCCGACATATTGAAATGAATCTGCAATCACTGCGGGCAACAGGTCTGCTCCCTTCTCACCTACCAGCCTGCCTATAAAACAAATCAGCGGTTTCTGAAAATCCAGGTTGAATCTTTCACACAATTCCATCTTGTTCTTCGCCTTTCCCGCTTCACTATCCTTTTCACTGAAGTGATTGGTAAGATAAGTGTCCGTTCGCGGATCCCAGACCTTAGTGTCGATCCCGTTAAGTATCCCGACACATTTTCCCTTTTCATATTCAAACAATGATTCAAGCCCATTGCTCATGTATTTAAGTTCCTGCAGATAATTAGGACTAACAGTAGTAACAGTTGATGCACATTTGATGCCACTTGCCAGCGGATTGATGTTATTATTCCAGTCTAATTTGCCCCAGTTCCACATATCCCACGGGGGGATATAAGTACTTTTGTCCCATCCCATCCAACCCTGGTATTCAGCATTATGGATCGTCAGAACGATGGGAATGGACCTTATGGGAAAATATTTGTGACAGTTGCCTGCCATGAAAGGAATAAGGGCCGTATGATGATCGTGCACATGAATGATATCAGGGTGATGTTCCCAGGCGGTGACCCAATCCAGAACGGCGATCTGGAAGGCCGTGAACCTTTCAGTGTCATCCTCATATCCATATATTTTCTCCCGGTCAAGCAGGCCGTTGATGTCGAGTAAATAAAGATCGAAACCGAGTTCATTTGTTTTTTCCTTGATCACTGTGAATTCAAACCACCTGTTTCCCAGGTTACTGTAGCCCTTATGCACTACGTCCCATTCATGGTTATATAGATATTTCGTTCTGTACATTGGCATCACCACTTTGGCGATATGTCCGGCATGATTAATATAAATGGGTAAAGCCCCGGCCACATCCCCCAGGCCCCCGGCTTTTGCCACAGGATAACATTCAGCGCTGACATGTAGTATCTCCATATTATATACCTTTCAATTTATGAAGGATTTGCAAACTATTGAACACTAATTAAAAATTTTTAGCTTGGAAATTGTTTGCTACTTTCAGCAATTATACCAAAATTGATCGTGTTTATGGAAGCAGGCGTTTTAAAAGGTAATTCAAAAGAACCCCAGCAGACAAACTGGTCACAATTCGGAACCCTCATCACCGTATTCTTTTTCTGGGGATTTGTCGCGGCTTCAAATGGTGTGTTCATTCCTTTTTGTAAGACACATTTCCAATTGGACCAGTTTGAATCCCAACTCGTGGATGCCGCATTTTACGGCGCTTACTTTTTTGGCTCCCTGATCCTTTATATATTGTCCACTATCAGCAGTGTTGATATCTTAAATAAGATCGGTTACAAAAACGGCATCATCTATGGATTGCTGATCTCGGTGATCGGAGCCGTCGGGATGGCTTTCATTTCAACCTCTGAATCAGCGACATTCGCCATGGTGCTGGTGGCTTTCTTTACCATCGCCCTGGGATTCTCCCTGCAGCAAACAGCGGCGCAGCCTTTTGCAGTTGCCATGGGTTCTGAATCTACCGGATCACACCGGTTGAATTTAGCAGGGGGTATTAATTCGATCGGCACTTTGCTGGGACCACTGGTAGTGAGCATCGTACTTTTTGGCGGGCTTAAAGACAATAACAAAGTTGCCACACTGGGCAATATCAAAACATTATATTTCATCCTGGCGGGACTTTTTACTTTCGTAGCCATTTTCTTTGCAGTGTCCAAACTGCCCAGAGTAACCAGCAATGAAAAAATTGAGAAAAGTCCTAAAGCCTTACTTACTCTGATCATTATTGGCATTCCTACTTTCGTTCTTATATTCCTGAATAAATGGGTGGTGCTTCATTTTGGTGAAAATGCAAAGGGATACCTTATTATTTTAACCCTGATCATAACAATCGGATTGTTGCTGTATGCGATGGCAGCCTCTAAAGTGAATAAGGCCGGATGGGGCGCGATGCAATATCCGCAACTGACCCTGGGCATGATCGGAATATTTATTTATGTAGGCGTTGAAGTGACCATTCAGAGTAATTTAGGTGCTTTGCTGAAACTTCCCTCCTTCGGCGGATTGACAGAAAAATATATTTCCCAGTATATTTCATTGTACTGGGGAAGCATGATGATCGGAAGGCTCACCGCATCCGTCTCTTTATTCAATTTTACGAAATCCACAAAAAAAATCCTTACAGCGGTCATTCCCTTCATTGCTTTCGCACTGATCCTTATTGTAAATGTTTTAAGAGGCAGTGAAGTAGGCAACCTGTATGTGTATGCGATCTGCATTGTGTTCCTTATAGCTGCGTTTATTTATGCCAATGAAAAACCGGTAGCCATGCTGCTGACGGTTTCAGTAATGGCAGGCATTGCGATGGTCATCGGATTACTTACAGAAGGCAATGTTGCCAGATTTGCCTTTATCAGTGGAGGTTTATTTTGTTCGGTAATGTGGCCGTGCATCTTTTCACTCGCCATTGCCGGCCTGGGAAAATATACCAGCCAGGGATCAGCATTTCTTATCATGATGATACTCGGTGGGGCCATCATTCCACCCTTGCAGGGAGCTATATGCGATCTTGACAGAACGCATCCCGACGGAATAATGAATACACCCTATACACATTTCTCGTACATTGTACCGGCATTATGCTTTGCATATCTTGCATTTCACGCCCTGAAATCTAAGCGTGTCCTGCAATCCCAAGGTATTGACTTCGACCAGCAGATCAGTGGCGGACATTAAGTATTGACTAAAAAATGGCGAATTTAACATCAACTTCATTACAACAGCTCGCAGTAGGTATAGATATCGGAGGGACTAATACTAAATTTGGTATTGTTGACCGCAGCGGCAACATTTTATTTTCCAGCGAAATATCCTCCAGGAATCATTCACTGGTTGAAGATTTTATCGATGAGCTCCATGGTTATCTGTACACGATGATCGAAGGTGCCGGTGGACCCGGAAGGATAAGAGGTATAGGAGTCGGTGCACCTAATGGCAATTTTTACACAGGTACCGTCGAGTATGCGCCTAACCTGCCCTGGAAGGGTATCATTCCATTTGCTAAGCTGATGGAAGATAAGTTCAAGCTTCCGGTAACACTGACCAATGACGCCAATGCGGCGGCCATAGGTGAGATGATGTACGGCGCAGCCAAGGGCATGAAAGATTTCATCATGATCACGCTGGGAACAGGCGTAGGAAGTGGAATCGTAGCCAATGGTAAACTGATATATGGCCATGATGGATTTGCGGGTGAGCTCGGACACACGATCATTATTCCTAATGGACGGCTGCATGAAGGCACGGGCAAACATGGATCGCTGGAAAGTTATGCTTCGGCAACCGGTGTCCGGCTGACGGCCATAGAGATGCTTGCAAAAACAACAGAAAAAAGTATTTTACATAAAATACCCGTAGAACAGATCGATTCTTTAAAAGTATATGAAGCTGCCACTTTAGGAGACAAGCTGGCCAAGGATATATTTGATTTCACGGGACAGATATTAGGATTGTCGCTGGCTAATTTTGTAATGTTCTCCAGTCCGGAAGCGATCATTCTTTTTGGAGGGCTGACAAAGGCCGGGGACTGGATATTAAAACCTACAAGGGAAAATATGGAAGCCAACCTTATCCAGGTTTTTCAGAACAAGGTGAAAATTCTGGTAAGTCATCTCAAGGAAGCAGATGCTGCCATTCTTGGTGCGAGCGCACTGGTGTGGGAAAAGACTCCTTAAATGCAACCGGAGTTTTTCTATGATAATTAATTATTATATAGCCCGTCGAATAACTTTCCAATTCTTTCAAAACTGTACTGTCCTGCCGCATAGGCAGCGATCGATGCACTATTAAATTGATTCCTGTTCTCCATCATCCACAACATTTTTTCCGCAAGAAGTGAAGGATCATCAAGTGCAACGATTATTCCTGTGCCGCTTTGGACCAGCTCATGCATGACAGGTATGTCGCTCACTATTACCGGAACCCCGGAAGCCATCGCTTCTATTACTACGCACCCGAATGTTTCGAACCGGGAATAAAGGATCATCGAATCACTGTGATTTAATTCCTGCGCCAGCAATTCCTGTGGGATATAACTTTTGTATTTTACAATATCATCCACTCTATATTGCGCAGCAAGATCCATTACCTTTTTTTCATCCGGAGCAAATACGTACAATTCAAATGGAATTTTTGTTTCGGCTTTCAGCCGTGACAGGGCTGCCATGATCTGTTCAGGATTTTTCTGAAAATTAAATTCTGAAATATGAACGAACCGGAAGATATTGTTTTTATTAAAAGAAGGCACGAAAAGGGTACTGTCCACCACGTTAGGAATCACCACGGTCTTTTTGATGCCGAACCAGGCAGACAATATACCGGCAAGCTGTTCACTTACCGCACTGCATCCGGATGCATTTTTATATATCTTTCTGACGAGCATCCTAACAATGAAAGATTTGTCTGTATATGAGGGCCTTGCATAGGGAATAAATCCCGACCAGTGCTCTGACAGCACATACCTGAATTTGTATTTCCATTTGCAATACAGCGCAATTAACCCGGCTTTCCACGCCACATGAACATGCAGCAGATCGGGCACGCCATATTCCCGGATATATTGCCGGATAAGCGCCTTTGAAAAATTAAAATACCTTACACCCGAAAATAATGATTCAACGACTTTGTTGCGGCTGAAAGGCTTATAATACAGAATGATAGCGGAACAGTTATCATTGTATCTTTTTACCTCAATAAAGTTTTCCGCACCAGGGTTTGCATCGTTCTTTACAAGATGCAATACTGTTATTTTATTATGCAGCGAAGCAGACCGGGCATGGCGCTCGATGAAATCTCCGGTATATGGTTGCAGTTTATTCGGATACCAGCTTGCGAGCCATAAAATTTTTTTCATGCAGAATTATTTTGCCAGTATCATCATGGAATAACCACCCCAGAGCTTTGCGCTGAGATCCCTGCTTATTAAAAAAGAAATCTTTCTTAATACTTTTTTTATTTTCCCCTTTACTGATCTGTCAAGGCCCCGGTCCGATTCGGAACCGGTGTACATCCAATCAATAATGGTGAAGCCCGCATCCTTCAGCATCCACTCCACCATATCCCTGCTGAAATAATGAATGTGGCCTACCGCCTCCCGCTGTTGCAGTAAAACGTGCGGCTTAAATAACGTTCTGCATGAAAGGTCCAGCGGAATATGAAAAATAAAATGGGTGCTTCTTTTCCTGATCCTGCGCAGCATGGTATAAAAATCGTTCACATGTTCGAAGACGTCTATCACTAGCAGAAGGTCGGTATGGTAACCGTTCATTTGCAAAATATCTTCATTGTAAAACTTGATTTTATCAGAATGTATCCGGTTGGCGATATTGATCGCCTGAGGCGAAATATCGTATCCTTTCAGCAATGCCACTTCCTTGTTTTTAGAAAGTATTTCAAGAATAGCTCCAGAGCCGCAGCCGATCTCGATGATCTCTTCAGGATGGATATCATTGCGCCTGAGCAGGCCATTGATAAATGCTGCTTTAAATGGCGCATCCTCCAGCCCCCAACCCGGATTTCGCCGGAGATACCTTCCATCCGTATACATATTATCCTGCATGAACTACCATTTGAACCGGTTGATGATATACAAACATTCCATCCTGTTCAAAGTAAACAATTTTCTGTAAGGAACACCAGACTCCTTACTGAACACCGAAAGTACATAGAGCTGAAACACCACATAACCCGCGCTGCTGACCAGTGCTGCGGCATTTATTCCGTGCACGGGAATGAACAGCGCGTCTCCAGTAACAATTACCGTCAGTGCAATAAATGATCCCCTGATATTTACACTCAACCTGTTGGAGGCGGAAAAATAAGCAGTATATGGATATAAGGAGGATATGGCCATGATCCCGGGCATCAGCAGCAGATAAGGCATGAACATTCTATCAAAGCTATTTCCATAGAACAGGGGAAATAAAAACCTTCCCGTAACAGCAAGTACCAGGAGCGCAGCTGAGGAAAGGATCAGGATAAGCACGGAAATGATCCTGACCCTTTCGGCTATGGCAGGTTTCAATCCGACTGCAATGACAGGAAACAATACAGAGGCGACCATAGACGGAAAAATAAAAAATACCTGGGATATTCTGGAAACCTGTATATAATTGCCCAACTCACCGGGCGAACAATAATGTTTTACAAAAAAATAATCCACCCGGCACATGAAAAGAAAGATCATGTTGCCCATGAACGCATACCAGGAATACCGGAAAATATTTTTGATGTTACCGGAAGATATGCTGAAGCTGGGAAGTATCTTATTTTGTAACAGAATAAAAAGGAACAACAGCATTCCGTGAACAAGGAAGGAATAAAAATAAATGCTTATAAAATATTCTTTTGTCCCCGAGTATTCCACATTAAGGAGCAGCATGATCAGAAAAATATTGACCATCGCCGCAACAATTCCCGGCAACACAAATCTATATTTGGAATAACAGAATGCATTGCCAAAGGCAATGAGCATATTGCCTGATAGGTAACATGCGGGATAAGCCAGCGGATAATTGATCTTGAGGGAAGACAGCTGTGCGACAGGAGCAAACAACGCTATGGTAACGATTGTGGAAAGAAAGCTCCAGGCAAGGGAGAATCCGACGAGGTGCCTGTCATCAGTATCATTTTTTGCAGCATAATAACCCATTCCTGATTCGAGGCTCAGGCTTGAGACCTGTATAATGAATGCAAATAAGGTAAAAAGATAAAACATCCGTCCACTCTCAGATGCAGCAAAATACCTGGCAAAAAGGATATTGAGCACGACTGCAGTACCTGCTGAGAGCGCCCGCCAGAGCATGTGCTGATATAATAGCTTTTTAATCTTAACAGCTTATTTTTTTAAGGCCTTTATGATCTGAACAAACTCTTCCGCAACAAGAGATGCACCGCCTACCAGTCCGCCATCAACATCTGCACACGCGAATAATTCACCGGCATTAGCCGCCTTTACGCTTCCTCCGTATAAAATGGGAACACTGGCAGAAACGTCTACCCCATATTTTTTTTCTATTACCGAGCGGATGAACTGCTGAATTTCCTGCGCTTGTGCCGTACTGGCTGTTTTACCGGTACCTATCGCCCAGATTGGCTCGTATGCGATCACAAGCCTGGAAAATTGTTCACTGCTTAAATGAAATAAAGACTCGCTGATCTGCGCTTCCACATGGGCGTTCTGGCCGTCTGCTTCTCTTACTGACAAGGGTTCGCCGCAACAAAACAAGGGAGTGATATCATATTTAAAGCAGATGTCAACTTTTTCTGCCAGCTGGGCATTCGTTTCATTAAAGTATTCCCTACGCTCACTATGCCCGACTATAACATATTTAATGCCTGCGGTTTTCAGCATTTCCCCAGACACTTCACCGGTATATGCACCTGATACTTTATGATGGACATTCTGTGCGGCTATGTAATAATTTTTTTCATTTGCTATAATACTCTTGGACATGATCAGGAAAGGAAAAGGAACAGCAAATATTACTTCCTGGTTTTCCTTCAGCTGGATCCTGGCCTGCAACACATTATTGAGCAGCGACTCCGCCTGTTGATAGTTACCATTCATTTTCCAGTTAGCGGCGGCGATTTGTTTTCTCATCTGCTTGATTGATTTTGGTCAAATATAAGCTTCAATCGCGTCTTTTCCGGTTCAGTGAGCGATGCCTTCTTTAATTTCTTCCAGTTACCTATATCCGTCAGTGCCTTATCGAATTCATACCGATCATTAGACTTACTTCCCCAGGTGAAACTCTGAATAAATTTGGGCATAAGCCCTTCCCCAAAAACATTCACACAAGCACCTGTGATAGTTCCCGTATTAAATGATGTGTTGATAGCCGCGCGGGAATAATCACCCATCATCAATCCGCATTTTTGCAGTCCGGAATCAACATATTCTTTTAAAATGTTATTGTATATTTTTATATTCCCTGCATTATTTTTTACATTGCTGTTAGAGGTGCCCGCCCCGAGGTTGCACCATTCTCCCAGCACGCTGTCTCCCAGGTAACCTCCATGCGCCTTATTTGAATTGCCGAATATTACAGAATTTTTTATCTCACCGCCCACCACGCTGTATGGTCCCACGGTAGTGGCGCCGTATATGGTGGTTCCCATTTTTACTATTGCGCCTTCACATAAGGCAAAAGGTCCGCGGATCACCGCGCCTTCCATGATCTCCGCGTTTTTCCCTATGTAGACAGGGCCTGCTTCCGCATTGATTATGCAGTGCGACAATTTAGCACCGGGTTCAATGAATATATTTATTCCATTCACCGTCTGTACAGTGGAGGACAGGGGGGCAGACTGCCTGTTGGCGGTTATCAGTTCGTAATCGTGGCGGATGGCCCAATCGTTCCATAAGAAGATATGCCAGGGAAACTGGATGACTTTTACCGCGTTCCAGTCCGGGCTGTCAGAAATATTTCCTTCATTATCAAATAATGATCCCACGAATTGTCTGGAAGGAATAATATTGGCAGAAACAATTATGACATTCTCATCAACCTGTTGACCATCTTCTTTTATGCTGACGGGCTGACCAAGATAGGCCTCCCATTTTTCTCTTATCGTCAGAATTCCTATACGGATATCGGCAGCGGAGCGGGTGAGTGTAAAAGGAAAAAGATTTTCTTTGATTTCACTGTCAGTGAGAAACACTTTGTTCATCATTAAATCTACAATCAAAATGGATTAAAATGAAATCCGGATATGCGCCCAAAATAAAAAGCCGTCTCTTTTGAAGACGGCATATTATAAATTAAATGATAGCTATAAAGTATTTTCTTTCTTTGCGTAACGTTTTTTGAATTTATCAATACGACCCGCAGTATCCACCAGCATTTTCTGCCCGGTAAAGAAAGGATGAGAAGTGCTTGAAATTTCGAGTTTCACCAGGGGATATTCATTTCCGTCTTCCCACTTGATTGTTTCCCTGGTGTTGGACGTTGAACGGCTGAGAAAGGTTCGCCCGTTAGTCATATCCTTGAAAACCATTACTCTGTAATTCTTTGGATGAAGATCTTTTTTCATGTTACTTGATTGATAATATACGGATTTGGCCGTACCGTTTAAATGGAGGACGAAATTAAGGAAAAACAAGGAAAATACAAACCCTAATTACGCATATTAATAAACTGCAGCGGCAGACCGAGATCTGCGGACTGGCTCAGCTTGATCACTTCCTGGAGATCATCCAGCTTTTTTCCCGTCACCCTGATCAGGTCGTCCATGATTTGGGCCTGCACTTTCAAGCCGCTTTCTTTAATTAGTTTAGTGATTTTCTTAGCGTCCTCCTGGTTCAGCCCATTACGGACGCTCACTACTTTTTTAACCACTTTACCGCTTGGATAGGTCTCTTTGGAAAAGTCAAATGCTTCCGGTGCGATGCCTTGCTTATGCGCCCTGCTTACCAGTACATCGGTCAGCTGGTTCATCTTCATTTCATCATCTGTCTCTATATTAAGCTTGTATTCTTTTTTGTCTAGGTCGATCACCACATGACTGTTTTTAAAATCAAATCGGTTGGTGATTTCTTTTTTTACAACATTAACCGCATTGTCGAGGGCCTGCAGTTCTACCTTGCTTACTATGTCGAATGATGGCATTACCAGAAGTTTATGGCACAAAGGTAGTACTGTACGGGCAAAAAGAAAGGTCCCATAGACATGGGACCTTGTACCAAAACTAACTGCTTATGAGAAAAAGTTGATTTCTCCATATAAGACTCCTAAAAACGCAAAAGAATGCGCCCCTAAGTGTTAAAATTTCTTAAACGTTGAAATGATCAGATAATTGCCGCTCTGGTGCTTCTTTTACGAAGGACGATAAAAAGAACAATTCCTGCCAGCACCAGCGAAGCGGAGATCAGTTCCGCCTGAGTTGGGTTGATGCCCATGAAATGATACCGCGTATTGACCCTGATCTGCTCCACCAGGAATCTTTCGACACCGTTAAAAATGAGGTAAACGGCAAACAGGGTTCCGGGTACGGGCAATTTATTCCTTAACAGAAAAAGAAATCCAGTAAGTATCAGGCAAACGATCGTTTCATAAAATGCCGTGGGAAAGACTGGAATAGGCAGTTGGTTGCAATATTGTCCGGTACAGTCCTGAAGCCGTACTCCTTCCCCTATTACGTTATGAGGAAAATTATAGGCAACCATCCACCGGGGAAGCCATGCAGGAGCCTGAACCTGCTTGTGTTGAATATCTGAGATATTATCAAATCCAGACTGTTGCATATAAATGGTGCTGTTGGCCTGCAACGCCTGGCTAAATGCGGCAGGATCAGCCTGAACCACCTTGCCCTGAGGGGTGCTGATATAAGCACTGTTCAATATGCCCCAGTCACCGTCGCCGGAAACCTGGCAGCCAATGCGGCCAATAGCATAGGCCAGCAAAAGGGTCGGCGCCATCGAATCACACAGCAGGCGAAAGCCGATCTTATGTTTTTTTGCATAAAAATAAATGGCCGTAGCGGCACAGATAAGGCCTCCATAAAAAGTAAGGCCGCTGAAAGAAAGCAAAGCCTCGATGGGGCTTTTCCAGAACTCGTTCCAGTTTTCCAGATTATGAAAGATCTTGGCCCCCAGGAACCCAAAGATCGCTGCAAAAATTACTATATCACCCACTCTGTCGTGTGGCCAGATCCTTATGATCCTGTCTTCAGGGGCGGGTAATTTCTGGCGGTTCTTTTCAACCCATTTAATCACGGCGAATACACCACCTAAGAGTATTCCGGCGGGCCAGTGTCCGTTAACAGAAAAAATGAATGACTGCGGATCAGTTGTCAGTGACCTGTCGGAAAGAAATAAACCAATGATTTTATATCCCAGTAAAAAGCCCAGTATGAAATTAAGCACCAGTTCAGAAGCTGATGCGGGCTTTCCTACTATCAATTTGATTTCTTCAGGAAACAGCAAACCTGCTCTTTCTTTTTTTCGCAATTCCCGGTTAAGCACATAGGCGCCTGCAAGAAAGGCAAAAGCTACAAAAAAACCGAAAGAGTTAATAAAACGGAGACCAGGCAGATCTACACTAAACAGATCCTTAAAAGCATAATACAGGTTTGGATACATGAATTATTAAAGGAGTTAGGGTTATGAACAGTGTTGATCGAACGCTGAAATAAGATTGTGGGCGATCATTTGCGCAGATCTTCCTTCTATCATATGGCGTTCGATGAAATGAACAAGCTGTCCGTTTTTAAACAAGGCGATTGCCGGTGATGAGGGAGGATAAGGCATTAACTTCTGCCTGAGGGTCTGAATCGCTTCCACATCAAAGCCAGCAAAGCTGGTTGTGAGGTGATCCGGTTGCTTATCGCTGTTGGCGATAGCCATCAGGACACCGGGCCTTGCGGTACCTGCTGAGCATCCGCAAACGGAATTGATCATCACAAGGGTAGTCCCCTCCTGTCCAAGCTGATCGGTGACATCGGCGGCGTTAAGTAATTCGGTAAAACCATTTTCTGTCAGTTCTTCCTTCATCGGGATCACTAATTCTGCGGGATACATTATTAACTGATTAAAAGTTTAAATAAGATTTCGTATGCGAAGCTATGTAAAAAAGAAGTAGGAATAATGAAACCGGCGATTTTGTCAGTCTGAATATCCAAAACATGCTATTATGTCTTTAATAAGGCCATTGGTATATCATTTGACTACTTGCTGTGTAATTACTTAAAAAAACAAAAATTATAATGATGACACACGTAAAATTCAACAACAGACCGATCGTAAGATCTTATGACAATTTCTTTACAGATTTTTTTAACCTTCCGGCTACTGGGGGAAATACTGCGGAAGCTACCGGTACTATCCCTGCGAATGTTACGGATACACCCAAGGCTTACCACCTGGAACTCAACGCTCCTGGACGCAATAAGGAAGATTTTAAAATTAATATCGAAAAAGACCTGCTGACAGTAAGTTATGAAAAGAAGGAAGAACAAAAAACGGAAGGTGTCGCTCCCATACGCCGTGAATTTAATTTTAACAGTTTCAAAAGAAGCTTCAGCTTAGATGAAAGAATTGATAGTACCAACATTCAGGCAAAATATGAAAATGGCATATTGAAAATTGAATTGCCTAAAAAAGAACAAGTTAAGGAAGAACCAAAGAGCATTTCTATTAACTAATCAGGTTCTCCGCATAAGCATGGCAGTAAGTATATCCCATCCGCCTAAAGCCGGCTGGGATTTTTTTTGGCATTAATGGGTTAACTTAGCAGAACATTATTCAAGCATGAGGAGAAAACAGAACCGTCTAAATATCCTTCTATTTACTTTTATGGCTTTTGCTTCAGTGAAAGCCGCGGGTCAGTCTCCTGCAAAACCTGATACGCTCCGAAAACATACAGACACACTGTACAGCACACCTGCAGACTCTATCCTTCGAATAAAAAACTTAAATCCCTATTTTACACTTCATGTCGATTCTGTTCTTTTCTACCGGATGGAAATAAATAAGAATCCTTCCGATTATTATTGGTATCTGCGCAATTCTCCCATTGGTGTGCGTATCAATAAAGACAATGGAACACTTTCCGTTAAAGTTGAAAAATCATATTTTTATTCCGGCAAATTAAAATACGATAATGAATACAAGGTTAATATCGGCGTGCAGAATCTCACCAATCCAAAAGACAAGGTAGACACGTCGCTGACAATTGTTTTTTATAACACCGATATTATTCCTTCGCGGGTGAAACCTTCGGTAAGCGGAACATTATATGTCGATGAAGGGGAAACCGTAAACTTTAAGGTACAATGCGAGAGAGGAAGTTTTCCCATAGATAACATCACTTTCTTTTCCAATATTCCGCTGATCAACTATTCCGTCATTCGGGAATGTGACCAGGATTTTACCTGGTCTCCCGGGTTTGATTTTGTAAAAGAATCTGATTCATCTAAAGTAAAAGTAGTGATCCTGAGTTTTGTGGGTGCCAACAGGTTCATGCTGAAAGACACTGCTATTGTAAAAATCGTAGTGCGGGATGCTTTGAACTATCCCCTGGCACTGGAAATATACAACAAGCAGATAAAAAATGTAAATACCTATATCCTGCAATTAAAATACAATTTTCTTCAACTTGATAAAGGTGTAAGGAAAGTAAAAAACACACGCACCACATTCGACATTACCGGTTCAACAACTGCACTCACCGGCAGCATTCTCAGCTCCTCAACTAATGCCAGCAACCAGAGTACCGGAAGATTATTACCCAGTGTGGGAGTATCGCTGGTGCCTGTGAAAGAAGCAGTGGCTCCACCCAAAACATTTGACCAGAATCAGGCATCACTGATCCGTTCGTCCATCAAGCGTCTTGAATATATGGTAAGGGACAACAGTCTTATCGGCGAACGCGACAGGCTGATCGCTGATAAGGCAAATAAATTAAAAGAAGAATTAAAGCAGATACAGATCCAGCTTATCGACATTCCCATCGACATCACCAATGACATGACAGAAGAACAATTGAACCAATATTTCAACAGTCCCAAGGTCAATAAGAAATACAGGGTTAAAAGATAGATAATTATTTCACATATCCCAGTATCTTCAGCATGCTCTGGGCAGTCTGCTCTTTTGCATACACCCAATCCACCAGCTTGCCATTTTTATCGTGACCAACAATAATATGTTTAGGAGAAGGAATAAGGCAATGCTTGATCCCTCCGTACCCGCTGATCTGGTCCTGGTAGGCACCGGTGTGAAAAAAACCTACATAGAGCGGTTCACCATTGGTGACCTTGGGCAGGAACACTTCATTCACATGCTCTTCAGAATCATAATAATCATGACTGTCGCAGGTAATACCTCCCAGCACCACGCGCTGGTATTCTTCGTTCCATTTATTCACCGGAAGCAATAGAAATTTTTCTCCTATGCCCCAGGTATCCGGCAGGGTGGTGATGAAGGAAGAATCGATCATGTACCAGCACTCGCGGTCGTTCTGCATTTTTTCGCCGATCACGCTATAGATATGCGCCATGCTTTCACCAACGGTATAGCTGCCAAATTCTGTGAAGATATTCGGCATGGGAACCTTGTTTTTTTTGCATGCCTTTTTAATATTACCAACAATCTCGTTGATCATAAACTGGTAATCGTATTCAAAGCCGAGGGAATGTTTGATGGGAAATCCACCGCCGATGTTTATAGAATCCAGTTCGGGACATATCTTTTTCAGCTGGCAGTATAAGTTAATGATCTTATTTAGTTCGCTCCAGTAATAAATATCATCCTTGATACCTTTATTTAAAAATATATGCAGCATCTTCAGCTGGAACCGGTCTTCGTTTCCTTCGATCTTATCAACATAAAATTCGAGTATATCGCGTGGGCGGAAACCCAGCCTTGAAGTATAGAAAGGAAATGTAGGTTCTTCTTCAGCAGCTACCCGTATCCCAAGTTTAAAAGGCGTCTTAACAGATTTTTTATAGGCCTGCAATTCTTCCGCGTTGTCAAGCACCGGTATTACATTTTTAAAACCCGAATTGATCAGGCCGGCAATGCGGCTGGTGTACGACTTCTGTTTGTATCCGTTACAGATAACATATATATCCTTTGTGATCTTTCTTTTTTCGTATAATTTTTTTATGATCTCGATATCATACGCATACGATGTTTCAAGATGAATCTCATGCTTCAGGGCTTCTTCCACAACAAAATAAAAATGCGAACTCTTGGTACAATAACAATAATTATACTGTCCTTCGTACTTGTGTTTTTTCATAGCATTCTCAAACATCTTCTTAGCCTTCTTGATCTGCATGCCGATCTTGGGGAGGTAGGTAAGTTTCAGCGGCGTTCCGTATTTATCGATCAGGGCCTTCAGATCGAGCCCATTAAAATAAAGGTAGTTGCCTTTTGTCTCAAAGCCTTCCTGGGGATAGTTAAAAGTCTGCTTAACCAGGTCGGAATACGAATTATTCATGAATTCGTTGGGAGTAATCGCCATATGCTTATGAGTGGCCGCGGGGGTTAGTTCCACCGAAACCGGGAGCAAAAATAATTGTTTGAAGCATTCTACAAATAAAAAAACCGGGAGCATCGATTTGCCCCCGGTCTGGTATGTGTTTACTATTCATTATTTAACGGATAAAATGAGCGTTTTAAAGCTCTCCGGATCGTTCATGGCGAGGTCTGCCAGGATCTTGCGATCCAGTCCTATGCCTTTTTCATTGAGCAGGTGGATGAACTGCGAATAGGTCAGCCCTTCTTCCCTAACTGCCGCATTGATACGGGCGATCCATAGTGTGCGGTACTCTCTTTTCTTGAGTTTGCGGCCCACAAATTTATAGGTAAGGCCCTTTTCCATTACGTTTTTCGCAACCGTATAAACGTTTTTACGCTTTCCGTAGAAGCCTTTTGCGGCTTTGAGAATGCGTTTTCTTCTTGCCCTTGATGCTACCGCATTTACTGAACGTGGCATATAAATTTTTTTTTTAATTAGTTTATTAATCTTTTAAGATCCTAAAGGTTTATTTAAGTCTGAGCAGCCTCATTACAAAATCAAGATTGGACTTGTGCACGAGACCGACTTTACCAAGGGCGCGTTTGCGTTTCTTTGACTTTTTTGTAAGGATGTGACGCTTAAAAGATTTCTGATGGGTGATCTTACCGGTGCCGGTTACCTTGAACCTTTTCTTGGCACTTGAGTTTGTCTTTACCTTTGGCATTTTTACAATATTTATTTTTACACCCTGCTGGCGTTCCGCACGGGCGGAAACTTATAGAGCCTTGTGGGCAATCCTCCGCTTTAACGCAAAAGGAATTCGGGCGGCAAAAGTAAGAAATTAAAACATAATAATACAATGTTTAGATAAATCTGTCAATATTATGATTCCAAAATCGTGTATTTTGCCTTTTATGAGAAAATTTTCATTGCTTGCTGTTGCCGCCCTGACAATTCTCCTCTTCGCTTGTGGCAACAAAAAACAGGGCAAACCCCGCATTCTTGTCTTCACTAAAACGATGGGATACAGACACAGTTCTATTCCAAACGGACAGCAGGCCATAATTAAACTTGGTGCCGAAAACGGTTTTGATGTTGATACCACTATGAGCGGTGAAACGTTTACAGAGGATAGCCTGGGCAAATATGCGGCAGTCGTTTTTCTTAACACCACCGATTCTAAAGATTCACTCCTCGATCATTACCAGGAAAATGCCTTTACCCGGTACATACAGGCCGGGGGCGGATTTGTTGGTGTGCACGCTGCTACGGATGCAGGTTACCACTGGGGCTGGTATGGACGGCTTGTGGGAGGTTATTTCAACGGGCACCCCGAAGAACAGGAAGCTGTGCTCGATGTTGTCGACAGCATAAGTCCCGCTACAGTTCACCTTCCGCGCCAGTGGAAAAGGACAGATGAATGGTATAATTTCAAAAATCTCAATAAAGACGTTCATGTACTGATCAGGATAGATGAACATTCTTATAAAGGCGGAACTAACAATAATGATCACCCGATGTCGTGGTATCATAACTATGACGGTGGAAGGTCCTTTTATACAGAGCTCGGGCATACCGAAGAATCGTACACTGAACCATTGTTCCTGAAGCATTTACTCGGCGGCATTCAATATGCCATAGGAGAAAACAATCAGCTGGATTACGCAAAGGCACATACGCTAAAAACGCCTCCTGAAGAGCAGTTCACCAAAACTGTTTTAAAAACCGGTGGATTTTATGAGCCAACAGAATTTACTATTCTTCCAAACCTTGATATATTAATTGCACAGCGCCGCGGGGAGATACTTTTATACAAACACGCTGATACCTCACTAACACAGGCAGCGCTACTGAACGTATACCACCAGTCTGGCAAAAAAGGAGTTAGTGCAGAAGAAGGATTGCTCGGAATAAAAGCTGATCCTGATTTTGCCAGCAATCATTTTGTGTATGCTTTTTACAGCCCTTTTGACACCTCGGTAAACAGGTTGTCACGATTCACGTTTACAAATGATAAACTGGACAGCAATTCTGAAAAAATAATCCTGCAGTTTTATTCACAGAGAAATATCTGCTGCCATACCGGTGGCTCGATTGCTTTTGGAAAAAACAGGATGCTGTATGTATCTGCAGGGGACAACTCCACTCCTTTTGACGAACCGAAACAAAAATATCCAAGCAGGAGCTATGCGCCGCTCGACGACCGACCCGGCCATGAGCAGTATGATGCCCGCAGAAGCGCCGGCAACACCAATGACCTGCGTGGAAAAATACTCAGGATCAGAATAAAAGAAGATGGAACCTATGAAATACCTGAGGATAATCTTTTTCCAAAGGGAACTGATAAAACCAGGCCTGAGATATATGTAATGGGTGACCGTAATCCTTACCGGATCTCTGTAGACCAGGTAAACGGATTTTTATACTGGGGTGAAGTAGGGCCCGATGCCAACAGGGACAGCCTCGGCCGCGGCCCGCGGGGATATGATGAGGTAAACCAGGCCCGCAAAGCCGGATATTTTGGCTGGCCCCTGTTTGTTGGAAATAATTATCCTTACAGTGAATATGATTATGCCACAGGAAAAATGGGCACTACTTTTGATCCTGCAAAACCCGTTAACAATTCCAGAAATAATACCGGGTTAAAAGAACTGCCCCCTGCGCAACCGGCTTTTATTTACTATCCTTATGCTGCATCACCGGAGTTCCCGCAGTTAGGTTCAGGTGGAAGAAATGCCATGGCAGGACCGGTATTTTACAGTTCTATTTACAAAAATGGCGGCATACCGGCTTATTATGACGGCAAATTATTTATTTACGATTTTATCCGGGGATGGATCAAAGCCGTGACGATGTTGCCCAATGGTGATTTTGACAACATGGAACCATTCATGGAACATATAAAATTACATTCTGCCATAGATATGGAAATGGGACCTGATGGAAAAGTATATGTATTGGAATATGGCACAGGATGGTTCACACAGAATGCAGATGCTGCCTTATCAAGGATAGATTATGACAGCACGGCAAAAGCAAAACCCAGGGAAATAATTGCGAATGTTCCAAAACCCGCATTAGATTCAGCGGAATTAAAACAGGGCCATCAGCAGCTCAGTGATGTGGCGCTTGGTATGAATATAATGGATAAGCTGGATTGCAAAACCTGCCACAAGACAGATGAAAAATCAATCGGACCCGCCTTTACCGAAGTGGGAAAAAAATATAGACCAAAAGAGAAAAATATAGATTATTTAGTTAAGAAGATCCAGAATGGCGGCAGCGGTGTTTGGGGTGAAGTGGCGATGCCGGCTCATCCCGCCTTACCATCAGAAGATGGCAGGAAAATAGTAGCCTGGATAATGTCCCTGAAAAAATAATCAGTAATGCAGCACATACAGGCGGCATTACTGATAGGTGTTATTTTTATTAATTACTTCTTATTGTACTACCACAGGGATAATTTTCTTTTCTGTGTTTATTACTAATTGCACAAAATACAATCCCTTTGAAAAACCGGTAATATTTATTCTGTTCACATGATCCTGAACGCTCTTGCTCATCATCAGCTTTCCACCAGCGTCATATACAGTAACAATGACCGGTTTCGCAGGAATGTTTGAAAACAGCAGATTAAATACTCCATTTGTAGGATTAGGACTCACTTTGATCCTGAATCCGTCAGTGGTCTTATCATCACCGGAAATGGGGACGTAAAAATATGGATCAGACTGGTTAGTACAACCTGTGCCGTTTTTAACTTTAACAAGATAATACCCAGCTTTGTCCACCCGGATGGATTTAGTAACTGCACCGGCAATTGCATTTCCTTCCAGATACCATTGGTAAGTTGCCGCGTCAGGTGATTTTAAAGTATTACCATTCTGCACTACGACGGGTTTAGCCGTGCTGTCCATGGTGATGAGGACACTGTCAGTTGCGGTAATACTGCATTTTGTCACCACTACTTTATACATACCATTTGATAATGGTGTAAGCGTTGGGTTGCGCACATCGGCCGCACTCAGTCCATAGGAAGGTGTCCATGCGTACTGAGCACCGGTTATTACCGCATCCAGTCTTACGGTTCCGCCTCTGCACACACTTAATTCCAAAGGAAGATCTATAGTAAAGGGGGTATTCATAACAATTACTTTCTTAGTTCTGGTAGCCGAACTTCCTCCTGAAGAGGTGACCAGCAATTTTACATTGAAAGAATCGGCGGATGCATATGTATGCACAGGATTACGCTGTGTAGACGTTGTTCCGTCACCAAAAGTCCATTTCCATGAAGTAATCGACTGACTGCAGAACGCTGTACTGCTGTCCGAAAAATTCACTGTAACCGGCAGACAGCTGCCACCTGCACTATATCTGAAATTAGACAGAACAGAAACTGATGTCGTTACATTTATAGTATCCTTTGCCGTACAACCATCCTGGCTGACCGTTACCGAGTACGCCCCATCGTCTGAAACGGTAACCTGTTGGCTGCTTTCTCCTGTGCTCCACAGGTAGGTAGCGCCCGGATTCACGGCATCGAGCGTTACCGATTCACCAAAACATATCGTAGTATCAGCGCCCAGATTAAAAGATAGATCCAGCGGATTTATAATAACTCTTTTTGTTCTTGATGATGTTGATCCACTACTACTGGTAACAGTCAGGCGCACCGCAAATTGGCCCTTGCTCGTAAAAGTATGCAACGGATTCTGTAAAGCAGAAGTGGTTCCATCTCCAAAATTCCATAGCCAGTCCGTAATTGCACCTGAACACGTAGCAGTAGAATCGGTAAATTTAATGTCTGCCGGTAAACAACCACCAACTTTTACAAAACCGAAATTCAGGATTATTTCAGGTGTCGAGGTAATATATATGGAATCTTCTGCGCTGCAACCATCCTTGGTCACCACAACATTATACATTCCTCCATCCCAGATGGTTATATCAGATGTTGTTTCTCCTGTGTTCCATAAGATGTCCGCACCGGCATTGCCACCTGATAGTGTTAAAGTACTTCCTTCACATAATATCTGGTCCGGACCCAGCTCTACGACAGGGGTATTGAATCCGGTTACTATAACTGATTTTGTTACGTTAAATGTTGTTGCGTCATCTTTTGTCACGGTTAAGCTAACCGAATAAGTTCCGGGAGAAGCATAATAATGTGTAGGATTAGCAGCCAGGGAAATTGAATCGTCTCCAAAATTCCAGGCATATGAGACAACAGTGCCGCCGCATGCGGAAGAAGTCTGGCTAAAATCGGTTTTTATCGGAGCGCAGCCACCTGCCGTAATATAACTGAAATCAGCCGTCAGCAGTGGATTCCTGGTTATAGCAACCGTATCCTTCGCATTGCAGCCATCTTTGGAAACAGTGACGGACAACAGGCCCGAAGCAGTCGTGGATATTGTAGGAGTGGTGCTACCCTGGCTCCATAAGTATGACCCGTTTGTTGTTGTGGCATCCAGTAAAATTGATTTGCCGACACAGGTTAAAGTGTCCGGTCCGAGGTTTACTGTAAAATTACTTCCTACGGTTATATAAGCATTTCTGGTAAGTGAGCCTGACGAGCCATTTGTGTATTTAACGGACATCGTCACGTCATAAATTCCCGTAGTAAGGTAAGTATGAGCAGGATAACCTTCTGTCGTATCTATTAGTATTGTTCCGTCTCCGAAATTCCAGGTATACGTTGAGATGATATATGGACCATATACAAAAATATCATCGCTGAAATTAGCTGTCAGTGTCTGACATCCTACCAGCTTGTCTGCGCTGAAATCAGTAGCAGGAGGAGGTGGTGATGCGGCACGGGATGTGAAAGGACTCAGGAAGATTGTGAAGAACAAAACGGGTAGCATTGTTTTCATAGAAATATTTTTGGATTTCGGATTATGAACAAAATACAATTCATATCTGATACTTTGTAGAATTTCGAGAAATCTTATCTTTGAAAGCTTGATTACACAACAAACGATACAGCAAATACTGTCGCGCATAGATATTGTCGAGATCATAGGCGGGTTTGTACGACTTAAAAAACGTGGCATCAACTATCTCGGACAGTGTCCTTTTCACAACGAAAAAACCCCATCATTCACTGTATCCCCTACTAAGGAGATTTACAAATGCTTTGGCTGCGGCAAAAGTGGAAATACCATCAGCTTCCTGATGGAGCATGAGAAATACACGTATGTAGAATCATTAAAATGGCTCGCCAATAAATATGGTGTCGAGGTTGAAGAAACCGAGATTAGCCCTGAAATCAAACTCCAGCAGCAGTCCGCGGAAAGCCTCTACATCATCAACTCCTTTGCCCAGAAATATTTTTCGGAAATATTATTTTCTAATGAGCAGGGGCGCGACATCGGGCTGTCTTATTTAAAAGAACGAGGATTCAGAGAGGATATTGTACAGAAGTTCCAGATAGGCTATTGTCTCCAGGAAAAAGATGCATTCGTTCAGGTGGCAACAAAGGCACAGTATAATATGGAGTACCTGCTAAAGAGCGGCCTTGTGTCTATCCGGGATGAAAGGCCCACAGATAATTACCGCGGGAGGATCATATTTCCCGTTCACAACCAGTCTGGTAAAATAGCAGGTTTCGGAGCAAGGATCATTGGTAAAAACGACAAAGCCCCGAAGTACATCAACACCCCGGAAAATGAATTATATATAAAGAGTAAAATATTATATGGTTCTTATTTTGCCCGGCAGGCCATTGATAAACATGATGAATGCTTACTGGTGGAAGGATATACTGACGTAGTTTCCCTTCACCAGGCGGGCATCGAAAATGTTGTGGCATCAGGCGGAACCTCACTCACACACGATCAGCTTCGGCTTGTTAAGAAATACACCAATAATCTTACGATCATATATGATGGTGATGCTGCGGGCATCAAGGCTGCGATGCGCGGACTCGATCTCGCATTGGAAGAAAGCCTGAACGTGCAGCTGGTGCTGATCCCTGACGGAGATGATCCTGACAGCTATGTAAATAAAACCGGCGCCGTAAAATTCAAGGAATTCATCAGCGCAAATAAAAAAGATTTTATTCTTTTCCAGCTGGAAGTATTACTTAAGGAAGCGGGCACGGATACAGCAAGAAAAGCGGCGATCGTCAATACGATGGCGGAAACCATTGCCAGGATCAACCGTGTGGAAGATTTTACAAAGCAGCAGGATTATATCAGGCAGTCTGCCGCATTGTTAAAAATCGAAGAGACAGGATTAATTAATCTTGTTAATAAGTACATAAGGGAGCGAATAACCAAACAGGAAAATAAAGCGCCGGACCTGCCGCCTGCACCATTAAATGAAAATGGACAGGATCAGCCCGACATGGACATTCTTTCCTTGCTGCAGCGCGATGAAGTGCATGAAAGAGCCATTGTAAGATGTCTCATTGAATTCGGATTAAAGGAGTGGAACGATACACAGAAGGTGGCGGAATTTATTATTGAGGAATTTTTAGAGCAGCATTTGATCGAAGACGTTTCGCTGATATCGATAATGGAAATGTACAGAACATGGTACAATGAAGGCATTGAACCGACCTCAAAAAACTTTCTTTATTATGAGGATCAGCAAATGAGTGCGGCTGTGGTTTCGATTATGGACTTTCCCTATGAGGTGAGTCCATTCTGGAAGGAACACCTGGAAGGGAAAATAAGCACCCGCGAAGATCTGTACAGGGAAGAGATCCAGTCGACTGTCAGTTACCTGAAACTCCGCAAGATCAAAAAAATGATCGAAGAGAACCAGCGCGATTTTGAAAACATGAAATCCTCCGAGCAACAAATGATGGTGATCCAGACCCATCAGCATTTGAAGCAACTGGAAATGGAACTCCTTAAAAACATTGGAACTGTAATTTTGAAATAACCACCCTGCCATCCTGTCATTTTTAGTCTTATATTTGCCCCTTCAAAAAGAGGGTAAATGCTGAATCTGACCGATACAAAAGTGCAGGATGAATCACGCCAGGGCGAAGCTTACGCTACTTTTGCTGCGGAACCCTCCCTGTATCAGAAAAAATTTTACATAGAAAGTTATGGTTGTGCCATGAATTTTGCCGACAGCGAGATCGTGGCTTCGATATTAAACGATAGCGGTTTTGGCGCTACGCGTAATTATAAAGAAGCCGACCTGATCTTCCTGAATACCTGCTCCATCCGCGAAAAAGCTGAGCAAACAGTACGAAAGAGGCTGCTCGATTTCCGCAGTGTTAAAAATGAAAAACCGGGTGCCCTGATCGGGGTACTGGGCTGCATGGCCGAAAGATTAAAGGCAAAATTGCTGGAAGAGGAAAAACTGGTAGATATGGTCGTGGGGCCGGATGCCTACCGCTCACTTCCCGCTCTTATAATGGAAGCCGGAAGCGGCCAAAAAGCGGTCAATGTGTTGCTCAGCAGGGAAGAAACGTATGCAGATATCTCTCCTGTCAAACTTGATTCAAATGGGGTAAGTTCCTTTGTGAGCATCATGCGCGGATGCAATAATATGTGCTCCTTTTGCGTGGTACCGTTCACCAGGGGCCGCGAACGCAGCCGCGATCCTCTTTCCATTATAAGGGAATCAAGAGACTTGTTTAACCTGGGATACCGTGAGATCACTTTGCTGGGACAAAACGTAGACAGTTATTACTGGACACCCGCAGGAGATGAACCTACCGGCTGGGGACAGCCGATAACATTTGCGAATCTCCTGGAGCAGGTGGCGCTTATCGATCCCCTGTTAAGGATCCGGTTCTCCACCTCGCATCCAAAAGACATTACGGATGATGTGCTATACGTGATAAACCGTCATGAAAACATCTGCAAATATATTCACCTTCCGGTGCAAAGCGGCTCCAACAGGGTGCTGCAGTTAATGAACAGGAGCTACACCAGGGAATGGTATGCTGCCAAAGTGGACCGTATACGTGAACTTATTCCCGGTTGCGGCATTACATCAGATATCATTACAGGATTTTGCAGCGAAACCGAAGAAGAACACCAGGAAACCATACAGCTAATGGAGTATTGTAAGTACGATTTTGGTTACATGTATTTTTATAGCGAACGCCCTGGAACACTCGCGGCGAAAAGATATCGGGACGATATACCGGAAGAAACAAAGAAAAGAAGACTGACCGAGATCGTTGCGCTGCAAAGAAAAATGTCCGAGCGCAGCAATGTGGCCGACGTAGGCAAAACATTTAAAATATTGGTGGAAGGCGATTCCAAAAAAAGTGACCGGCACTGGATGGGAAGGAGCAGCACGAATAAAGTAGTGGTATTTGCCAAAAACGATATCATTGAAAAAGGTAATTATGTACAGGTTAAAGTAACCGGATCCACAGGGGGAACATTATTGGGAGAGATTATATAGATAATACAAAATGGAAATTCAAAGTATAAAGAACAGGTTTGGAATAATTGGAAATTCGCCCGCACTGAATTTTGCATTACAGGTAGGTGCGCAGGTGGCTAACACCGATCTTACTGTGTTGATCTTCGGAGAAAGCGGGGTTGGTAAAGAAGTTTTCTCGCAGATCATTCATGCGTTATCGGCCAGAAAACACAATCCGTTCATCGCGGTAAACTGCGGTGCGATACCGGAAGGAACGATTGATTCAGAATTATTCGGACACGAAAAAGGTTCCTTCACCGGAGCGGTTGACAGCCGTAAAGGATATTTTGAAACAGTCAGCGGTGGCACTATATTCCTTGATGAAATTGGTGAGATGCCATTAGGTACACAGGCACGCCTGCTAAGGGTGCTGGAAACCGGTGAATTCATCCGCGTGGGCTCTTCAAAAGTGCAGAAGACAGATGTCCGCGTTATAGCGGCATCCAATAAGGACCTGCTGGATCTTAACCAACAGGGAAAGTTCCGGGAAGATCTGTACTATCGCCTGAGTACAGTACCCATCAGGGTACCGGCGCTCAGGGACCGCCAGGAAGATATTATTATATTATTCAGGAAATTTTCGGCGGACTTTGCTGAAAAATACAAATCTGTACCGGTGCAGCTGGATGATGAGGCAAAGAATATGTTAATAAACTATCGATGGCCTGGTAATGTTCGCGAATTAAAGAATATTGCCGAACAGACATCGGTGCTGACCACAGATAAAATGGTAACGGGACAAGAATTGAAACGTTTTCTTCCGGAAAGGGAGAATAACCGTTTGCCAATGCTGTTGGGAACACCAAACACTGGCGCCAATGAATTTGCCAATGAAAGAGAGATCTTGTACAAACTTTTTTTCGACATGAAAAAAGATGTGAACGAGCTAAAGAAAATGTTCTTTGAGATCATACAAAATCCTTCGATCACTTCGCAGCATTCCTCCATGGTAAATGAGTTTAAAGACTTTCAGCCACAGGAAATGGCTGCTAACAATGTGATCCAGCAGCCTCAGGGGTCTTCGGTACTGCTTCGCCATGATGGAATAGATCATCATGAGGAAGTGGAGGAATCCCTGAATATTATGGACAAAGAAAAGGAACTGATCGAGAAGGCATTAAAGAAGCACCGGGGAAAAAGAAAAGACGCTTCTTCAGACCTCGGCATCAGCGAAAGAACATTATATAGAAAACTAAAAGAATACGATATTAAAGAGTGAAAACGTTATGAAAATATTTTCTTTATTGATAGCTGGGCTGGTGTGCCTTAGTAGCTGTTATTCCTTTAAAGATGTCAGCATTCCGCCTGAAGTCAAGACTGTCCGCATTAATTATATTGAGAACAGGGCCACCTATATCAATCCCCAGCTGGCCCCACAGCTTACGGACCGCATCCGCCAGAAAATTAATAACCAGACGAGGCTCACACTGATCACCGGTGAAGATGCGCATTATGATATCAATGGAGCCATAACGGGCTATAGTGTCAGCACAGCAGCAATATCATCTCAGACCGCCGCAACCAACCGCCTGACCGTAACTGTGCACATCATATTCAAAAACAGGCTGGATGAGAAAGCTAATTTTGAAGCGGATGTTACCCGTAATTTTGATTTTAACGCTAACCTGAGCCTGCAGCAGGCTGAAGCACAGCTGAGCGATGACATCCTGAAAAACATGACGGATGAAATTTTTAACCGAATCTTTTCAAACTGGTAAATTTCAGCATGGTTAACGAGATCAAAGCCATTTCAAAGATTCTTTTCAATAAAGAAAATATTAACGATGTTGAAGTAAATGCGTTGGAAGATATCATCTCCCGGTATCCTTACTGTGCTCCGGCCAGGTATCTCCTGGCTACAAAAAATCAATCCGAAGAAGCATTAATCACCGCAGGACTGTATATTAATAATCCCCTCCGGCTGCACTGGCTGCTTAATTATAAGGAACCTGAAATTTTAGAGGCAGTTGCAGAAAAACGAACGGATCAGTCAGAAGATAAACAACCGCTGCAGTCGTCTGATGAATCACCTATAGCGTTCCAGTCTTACCACACCATAGATTATTTTGCCTCCCAGGGCATCAGGCTCCAGGCATCGGAAATGACAAAAGACAAGCTTGGTCAGCAACTGAAAAGTTTTACGGACTGGCTAAGAAGCATGAAAAAGCTTCCCACCACTGAGTCAGGAGGCATGCTGATCCAGGAAGACCAGAACCGCCATCACCACGTGGTGCAAAGCGCGGCACATTCCATAGAAGCAAAGGAAATATTTACCGAAGCCATGGCAGAGGTGTGGGCCAAGCAGGGCAACAGGGAAAAGGCAATAGCTATTTACGATAAATTAAGTTTGCAGAATCCCGGCAAAAGCGGTTATTTTGCAGCCAGAATTGATCAACTAAAAGTATCGTGACATGGCCCTATTGTTTCTTGTATTAATAATCGTTACCAGCTTAATCATAGCGTTTTTCATTCTCGTACAGAACCCTAAAGGTGGAGGGCTTTCCGGTGCCATCGCCGGTTTTAATAACCAGTTCATGGGTGTAAAGCAAACGACCGACGTTCTTGAAAAAGGCACCTGGATAATGGCGGTTATAGTGGCTTTACTTTGTCTTTTTTCACCCGTATTTATTTCCCAGGGCAATTCCAGGAATTCCCGTGAACCCAATCTCAGGCCCACCCAAACCCAGCCTGCTCCGGCGCCTGTAGTTCCCCAGCAAGTACCTGCTCCTGTAAAGCCTTAATTTATAAAATATCTTTCTTATATAAACCCTGCGTAACACGCGGGGTTTTTTATTACTTTACATGATAATCAATAACCTATGTTGAGGAAAGCATTCATTTGTCTGGCCATTTTGTTCCTGCTCGTACTTGGTATTGCTGCCAGATTTTTTTTATCAAATACCCCGTTCACCGAAAGAGAAAGATATCTGTACATTCATACCGGTCACACAACAAAAGAAGACGTGATGCGTTCACTTGAAAATGACCACCTGATCAGGAACCCGGTATCCTTTCAATTTCTGGCGACCCAAATGGACACCTGGCAAAAAATCAGGCCTGGTAAATATGAGATCAAAAAAGGAATGGGCCTCTTTGACATCGCCAGGATACTACGAAACGGCAGGCAGGCACCGGTCAACCTTATCATTACCAAACTCCGGACAAAAGAAAACCTCGCCTCACTGATCGGCAAAAAATTTGAATCGGACTCAGCCCAGGCGATGGCCTACATTAACAACTTTGATACGCTTAGAAAATACCAGCTTGACACCAACACGGTAATGACCGCGATATTCCCGAACACCTACACTTATCTTTGGACCACTTCAACTTCAGGGATATTCAGAAAGCTTTTTTCCGAATACAAAAAAATATGGACGCCCGAACGCAGGCAAAAGGCCGATTCTCTGGGGCTTTCCCTTACTGAAGCCTACATTCTTGCTTCAATAATAGAAGAGGAGACCAATAACAATGATGAAAAAGGACTGATAGCGAGCGTGTACCTTAACCGACTCGAAAAAAATATGAATCTCGGTGCAGATCCGACGGTAAAATTTGCACTGCGCAATTTCGCCCTCACCCGGATATACGAAAAACACCTGGCCGTAGAATCCCCTTATAATACCTATCGGTACAAAGGACTGCCGCCCGGACCGATATGCACGCCTACGCTATCTACCCTGGATGCGGTTTTAAACGCGCCAAAAACAGATTATTTATTTTTCGTGGCCAAAAGCGATTTTACTCAGGGACATGTGTTCACCAATACTTATCAGGATCACCTCCGGTACGCAAAAGAGTACCAGCAGGCCCTGAACATAATGGAACAACAAAAACATAAAACAGCAAAGGAAGAAACCGGCGAATGAGTAAATTGGGAAATACCATATTAAACACGTCGCTTATAGTGGCGCTTAAAAGAAAAAGCAAACGGATATTCATCCCGGGATTCGGGGGAGTGCCATTATATGATGTAATTATTTTTTTCATTTCCCAAATGAATAAAGTAGGATTAAGTGACCGTGCCGCAGCCATATCATTTAACTTCCTGATGGCCATTCCCGCGGCCACGATCTTCCTCTGCACGCTCATACCCTACATGCCGGTGTCAAGGGAGATCACCATAGAATTGCTGGATCTGACTAAATCAATTGCCCCGAATGAAAACACTTATGGGCTCGTTGCCAACTTTTTAGATGACTTTTTGAACACACCCCGATCCGGACTGCTGTCTGTTGGCTTTATCGTTGCCGTATTTTATGCCTCCAATGCTATACTGGGTATTATGCGCTCCTTCAATATGTCGCTGCATAACTACAAACAGAGAGGGTTTCTGAAAGACAGGTGGACCGCTATCAAACTCACCACGGTGTTAATCGTAATGATCATGATCACCGTAACATTACTCGTGTTCCAGGGAGAGTTGTTCCGCTGGCTGATGAAGACCGTGGCGATAAAAAACGGGATAGTTCAGGGCCTTATTTACGCTATCCGTTCGGTTATTATCATCCTGTTGATTTTATACTCCATCGGTATCATCTACAAATATGCGCCGACTATCTCAAAAAGGTGGAAGATCGCCTCGCCGGGCGCCATACTCGCCACGATGCTGGTAGTATTGTCTACCTCGGTATTTTCATTTTACGTCAATAATTTCGGCTCTTATAACAAAGTGTATGGATCAATTGGTACGATTTTAATATTAATGTTCCTGATCTATCTTAATTCCCTCATTTTATTGATAGGTTATGAACTAAATGTGTGTATTCATTCGTTAAAGGCCATGGCCGAAGAAAGGAAAGATGCAGATGATAAAAGTTAAATAATTCTTATGAAAAAATTCTTTAAGATTACAGGAATTATCCTCGTTATCCTTATAGCGATCCTCTTTGCAGCGCCGTTTATATTCAAGGGGAAAATTATTTCAATAGTTAAGTCAGAGATCAATAAAAACATCAATGCGAAAGTTGATTTTTCAGATATCAGTATCTCACTGCTGCGAAAATTTCCGAAAGTTTCTGCTGCTGTAGAAAACCTGCAGGTAACGGGAAATGGCCGTTTCAACGCCGACACTTTATTGTCTGCCGGCAGTATCGACATAGCCCTTAACCTGATGAGTGTAATTAAGGGAGACAGAATGACCATCTATTCTGTTGAGGTCAGCAGGCCACGCATACATGCCATCGTTACCAAAGATGGCCATCCCAACTGGGACATCATGAAACCGGACACGGCATCGGCATCTGCCTCTTCCGGCAAACCATTTAATCTTGAATTAAAAAAATACAGCATCAACAACGGTTACATTTCCTATGTCGACTCTTCTTCAGGGATGAGCAGCGTGATCGAAGGATTAAATCATGAAGGCAATGGCGATTTCACTTCAGACAATTTCACACTCGTCACTAAAACATCCGCCGAAGGTGTAAGCTTTACCTATGGCCTGATACCCTACCTGGTCAGAACCAGGACAAGCATAAACGCAGACATTGCCATTGATAATAAAACTTCAAAATATACTTTCAAAACGGATAATATTGAAGTCAATGAACTGCAGCTTGCTGCTGATGGTTTTTTTCAGCTGCTCAATGACAGCACTTATAATATGGACATCCGCTTCAATGCGCCATCTACCGAATTTAAAAATATATTATCCCTGATACCTGTTGTTTACCAGAAAGATTTTGCCAAAATTAAAACCAGTGGCAAAGCAGTCTTCAATGGATTTATAAAAGGTAAATATACAGGCAGTCAGTTACCGGCATATAATATCAACCTGGATATAGCGAATGGTTTCTTTCAATATCCTGATCTTCCTGCTCCTGTTAAAAATATTAATATTGCCATGAAGGTTGATAACCCGGATGGCATCACTGATCATACGGTAGTTAACATTTCAAGGGCACATTTCGAAATGGAAAATGATCCGTTCGATTTTAATCTGCTGCTCAGATCGCCTGTTAGTGATATGTGGATAGATGCCAATGCAAAAGGCCGGCTCAATCTTGGCAATGTAAGCAGAATGGTAAAACTGGATAAGGGTTCTTCGCTTAAGGGATTGCTGAACGCTGACATCTCCGTGAAAGGTTTCGTGGATGCAGTACAAAAACAACAATTCGATAAATTCAATGCCTCCGGAATTGTTGCGCTGAATGGATTTTCTTATTTATCCAAAAATTATCCTGATGGGATAACACTTGATAAATTATTGATGACGTTCAAGCCGAAGAACGTTACCCTCAATGAAGCTGCGGGAAAATATCTTTCCACTACTTTCCAGGCCAACGGAGAAATCAACAATTTGCTTGGATATGCGCTGAAGAACCATCCCCTGGATGGCATAATTAATGTTAAGGCAGACAAAATAGACGTTAATAAGTTCATGGGCTCGGTCAGTACTTCAAAAACAGATACTTCCTCCGCTGCTCCATTTATTGTGCCTTCCAATCTTGCTCTTATATTAAATGCGCAGGCCGGAGAAGTGAAATATGATAACCTGCTGATCAGCAACGTGACAGGCGCACTGAATATTAAAGATGAAACGATCAAACTGGACAATATAAAAGGAAACGCCCTGGACGGAACCCTGGCAGTGAGCGGCTCCTACTCTACCCGGGAAAATAAAAAGCATCCTGCTATCGCTTTGAAATATGACGTGAAGGAACTGGACGTGCAGAAGACATTTAATGCATTTAATACCGTTCAGAAATTAATGCCTATAGGAAAATTTCTGGGAGGAAAGCTCAGTTCCACCCTTAGCCTTACCGGGAATTTGGGAAAGAATATGCTTCCTGACCTGACCACACTGACCGGCAATGGTAACTTATTTCTGATAGAAGGATTACTGCAAAAATTTAAGCCACTCGACCAGCTGGCGGATAAAATAAATGTGAGCCAGCTTAAAAATATATCCCTGAAGGAAATAAAAGAAGAGTTTGAATTCAATGCCGGAAAGGTATTTGTAAAACCATTTAAAGTAAAGGTGCAGAACATTGAAATGGAGATCGGGGGCATGCACGGCTTCGACCAGAGCCTGGATTACACCATTCAGATAAAACTTCCAAGATCGTTAATGGGTTCGAAAGGAAATGATGCCGTAAATAGTTTGGTTTCCAAGGCAACGGCCCGGGGGATTCCGGTGAAGCTGAGCGACGTGGTGAACCTTAACGTAAAAATGCTGGGCACGATCACTAACCCGGATATCAGATTCGACCTGAAAGAAACAGCCGGCAGCGTGGCAGATGCAATCAAAGACCAGGCTAGGGATTTTGTAAAGGCAAAGATCGACAGCACGAAAAAAACAGTCAATGATACCCTTCAGTCTTTAAAGAGTGTGGCCATTCAGGAAGCCGGAAACCTGCTCAAGGCACAGTTGTTTGGAAAAAAGGATTCTGCCACGCTTGCGGACACTGCTAAAAATAAATCTTCCGACCCTGCCGACAGGCTCAAAGAATCAGGCCGTGGACTTATTGAAAACATCAACCCATTTAAGAAGAAAAAGTAACTCCATCAACCTTTTACCCTATTTTTGCCCCCTCAAATTCTGTACTAAGAAATACTGTTTATGGACAAATTGATCTATCTGGTTCCGGTGATGGGTGCTATTGGCTTGCTGTATACTTTTATTAAGTTCAGCTGGGTATCAAAACAGGATGCCGGGAACGAACGGATGAAAGAAATAAGCACTTACATCGCAGAAGGAGCAATGGCTTTTTTAAAAGCAGAATGGAGGATCCTCTCCTACTTCGTGGTAATTGCTGCCGTTTTACTTGCTTTTATGGGAACACGCAATCCCAATTCACACTGGGCTATCGCCATCGCATTTATTATTGGTGCATTTTTCAGCGCCCTAGCCGGGTATATCGGAATGCGTATCGCTACCAAAGCGAATGTACGCACGGCACAGGCCGCCCGTACCAGCCTTAAAAAAGCGCTTGCCGTTTCTTTTACCGGCGGATCAGTAATGGGACTTGGTGTCGCCGGACTGGCAGTACTGGGACTAGGCGGATCATTTATAATACTTAAAATGATTTTTGCTCCTGATTCCGCCGTGGATTCACCGGAAATGATCAGGACGATAGAAGTGCTCACCGGATTTTCCCTGGGTGCTGAGTCAATTGCGCTGTTTGCCAGAGTAGGCGGCGGTATATATACTAAGGCTGCCGACGTGGGCGCCGATCTTGTGGGTAAGGTTGAAGCCGGTATTCCTGAGGATGATCCAAGAAACCCTGCCACCATCGCTGATAATGTAGGTGACAATGTCGGCGACGTAGCGGGCATGGGCGCCGATCTTTTTGGCTCTTATGTAGCGACAGTGCTGGCAACAATGGTGCTCGGCCAGGAAACTGCTTCAGTGGATAAATTCGGAGGTCTCGCTCCTATATTATTACCGATGCTCATAGCAGGCGCCGGTATTATCTTTTCTATAGTAGGAACTTTATTCGTACGGATCAGCGACTCTGCAGGGGTAAACACTGCAAGTGTGCAGCGGGCCCTGAACATGGGCAACTGGGGTTCCATCGTTCTCACGGCAATAGCTTGTGCCGGACTGGTGGCTTATCTCCTTCCCGAAACAATGATCCTCCGGGATCATGAATTTACCAAATGGGGCGTTCTCGGAGCCATTGCGGTAGGACTTACAGTGGGCACATTAATGAGCATCATTACTGAATATTATACCGCAATCGGAAAGCGACCCGTGAGCAGTATTGTCCGCCAGAGCGGAACGGGACATGCGACCAATGTTATTGGTGGCCTGGCAGTTGGCATGGAAAGCACGTTTTTGCCTATACTTGTGCTGGCTGGTGGAATATGGGGATCTTTTGCCTGTGCAGGTTTATATGGCGTTGCTATAGCTGCCGCAGGCATGATGGCCACAACAGCCATGCAACTTGCCATTGACGCATTTGGACCCATTGCCGACAATGCAGGAGGAATAGCAGAAATGAGCGAATTGCCTAAAGAAGTACGGGAAAAAACAGATGTGCTGGATGCGGTAGGTAATACCACTGCGGCGACAGGAAAAGGATTCGCCATTGCTTCCGCCGCACTGACCGCGCTGGCTTTATTCGCGGCTTATGTAGGCGTGATCAATCATAATGGATTTGTATTGAACGGTATCGATATATATAAAGCGAAAGTACTGGCAAGCCTGTTCGTTGGCGCGATGATCCCTTTTATATTTTCCTCCCTGGCCATTCGCGCCGTTGGAGAAGCGGCCATGAGCATGGTGGAAGAAGTGAGAAGGCAATTCAAAACGATTCCCGGAATTATGGAAGGGACAGGGAAGCCTGAATATGAAAAATGCGTGGCCATCTCTACGGAAGCCTCTATTAAAAAAATGATGCTGCCGGGTGCCATTACCATATTATCCCCACTGGTAGTCGGGTTCCTGCTGGGACCTGAATCACTGGGTGGGTTCCTTGCCGGTGCAACCGTATCAGGAGTGCTCATGGGAATGTTCCAGAATAATGCCGGTGGCGCCTGGGACAATGCAAAAAAATCATTTGAAAAAGGCGTTGAAATAAACGGCCAGTTTTATAAGAAAGGCAGTGAACCGCACAAGGCCGCCGTTACTGGCGACACGGTGGGCGATCCGTTTAAGGATACATCCGGACCTTCGATGAATATTCTTATCAAGCTGATGTCGATCGTATCGTTAGTAATAGCCCCTACGCTCGCCAATATGTTTAAAGACGGCCAGGAAGTGGTCATCAAAAAGCCCGTGCAGAAGGAAACTGTTGCTCCTGTCATTACTGCGCTAAAAAAATAATATCTTTAAAAAACCCGCTTGTTAACGGGCTTTTTTAAAGATATTGTTTACGAAATATATCGTAAGTTTAGGATCAACCACTGGGTATGTCTTCGACAAAATACATTAAGCCCACTGAAAGTGAGCTGGAGATATTACAGATATTGTGGGCCAAAGGTCTTGCCAGCGTTAGGGAAGTGCACGAGCAGCTTTTGGAAACAAAAGATGCCGGCTACACTACCACACTTAAGCTGATGCAGATCATGAATAAAAAAGGCCTGGTAAAAAGAGACGATTCCTTCAAATCACATATTTATCAGCCCTCGGTAAGCAGGGAAATAACCCAGCAACAACTCTTGGGCAAAATGATCAATACCTTATTCGGAGGGTCCGCGACAGAGCTTGTAATCCGGGCCCTTGGCAACCATAGCGAATCACCCATTGAACTGGAAGAAATTCAAAAGGTGCTGACCGAAATGAAAAATCAGTAGAAGTTCACTATTATTATAAGTAACGTGTTACCAACCTCTTTTAAGAGGATTCAAACGACCTTTTTCATCGTTTCTTCAAAGAATATTTCCGGCGCAAAACAATTTATCGAGAATGGAAAGGTTTGGGATGAACCCTGATCTTTCTTCAAAAACCTGAGGATACCGATCGGCAGATAAAGTTATTTTGCTGATTGTAGCCGGCAGATACCGGTTTCGCTGATCGTCAAATGCTGTAGGGTCGTAGGTTTTCGTATACGATTCATTTAATGATATTACAGTTTTAAGAGACATTTTGTCACAAACCCATTTCATGCATGCTATGTTCCATTCGAAAAGGTAATCGTAATTCTTAGAATAAAGCACGTTAAGATCATCCCGGTAATGGTCAAACCAGGGTGATTTATTGTAGCAGGAAACGATTGTTTTCCAATGTCTCGCCTGCCACTTGTCTTTGTTCTCAATCTTAACCTCTTTAGCAATGCTCTTTTGGTTCCTTCCCCCAAGTAAGGGAATACTGAGATTAACCGTTCCATTCGCTCCTGAGAGGGTACACCTATTCCTGAAACTCATTTTTCTATGGTAATCATATTGATCTAATAAGCAATAAGAAAATTTACTTAATTCTTTATAATATATAATTGACGAAAAGTATTGTAAATCAGTAACTAAGATCATGTTAATTTAAAAATTAGAATATTTGTTTAAACTTACATTAAAAGCGCTCAAATAAGATCAATTATCAAAAAAATAAAATGATATTTTTATTTAATTAATTATCTATAGATAATTATAAACCAATAGTTTAACGTATTAATTTTATTGCTATTATTATTGGTTGACTAAATTCCGGATTACTTTCATTCGAGTAACATCAAACCCTAAATTTTTTAGCCAAAGAAAAACCTAAAGTAATTCCTCTTTTTTGGACGAAAAAATTAATAACCTACTTTGCAGTCAAAATATTAAATGAGACCAGTAATAGCCTTTATATTCATGATTGCCGGAATGATGTCGTGTACAAAACCTCAGGACCTGACTTTTATTGATGTCCGGAATATTAGGATGATCAGCCTTGGGTTGACGGAATCAACAGTTGGGCTGGACGTTAGATTTTATAATCCAAATAAGCAGCAGGTAAAATTGAAAGATGCAAGTGTTAAGGTTTATGCCAATTCGGCATACTTGGGAGATACGCATATGGATTCTACAATCACTGTCCCTAGACGGGATACCTTTTCACTTCCGCTGACCATGAAGATTACTACACTTACTGCGATCAGCAAAGTGATGCAAAGTTTATCTGACACTACTATTAATATCAAAGTAGAAGGAAGTGTAAAAATGGGTAAGGCAGGAGTTTTTATCAATTACCCAATAGAATATGAGCGCCGGCAAAAAGTTTCCGACCTTAATTTTTAATATTGAAAATAGACTTCTGTAGCGCCATAACCATACTTGGGGTGATACCTGTTAAAGAAGTTTTTAACGTCCTTCCTGAGCCTCAGTACTTCATGTATTTCATCTCTTAGCTTGCCTGTTCCAAGGCCGTGAATAACGATCATGGCAGACTGGTGATGCGCGGAGGCAAGATCCAGGTACTTCTCCAGCGTTTGCAATTGCAGGGTCAGCATTTCAAAATTGGATAATCCTTTATAATCGGGGGAAAGCTTTTCAATGTGCAGGTCAAGCTCATATTTCGCCGGCTCCAGGTGCTGGCGGGCGGCAGAAGCGGAATACACTTTATATCCTGCGTTGGCGAGCGGAGACATTTCAAGTGTATCTTCAACCTGCCGGTCAGGATATTTATCCAGTATCCTGTAGGAGAAAGTGGCTTCTTCTTTCTGCCGGATCTCCTGGATACGGGCAAACACCTGTTTAGGCTTTAATTTAAGAGAGGTCTCAAAAGACTGGGCCTTGGCTTTATCCGGTTGAAGCAGTGAAAAAACAAAATTAAAAGAGGGACTGTCATTCATATTCTCAAAGGGCATATCGTGAATATAAAAATCCTGGTAGGGATTTACCTGGTTGGTCAGTTCAAAGTCCGACTTGCCAAAATAATCCAGCGAATAATCGAATTTGTAGCCCCTTTCGGTTTGGTTCACCAGGTGTATCCTGAGTTCTTCTACAATTTCATCACCGAATTCATCGGCGTTGACTACGGGTATGAAGGTGATCCAGATGCCTGTCTGCGATTTATCCGCCTGGATGATCTTTTCCTTAGGCACTTCGTCGATGTATTTTTTAGCTTTTTTTGCCGGCACTATATTCTTATTCTGGGTAAAGCGTTTAAAATAAGGGAAATCCAGTTGGTCGGTATAAGCGGGAAATTTTACACCCCGGACATCCACCATGACCATTTTGTCATTTATAATATCCACAACTTCACCCTCTTCTTCCGAGTGCAGCACTAAAACCTTATCTCCAACCTGAAATTTCATGAAGCAAAGATAACATCCTGATTTAACATGGATACCCTTTCAACACCGTTAGCTAACCTTCACTGCTTCTTCTTTAGCCAGCTTACTGTTGAACCTGCCGTAAAGGAAATAAACTACCAGCCCCACGCCGAGCCAGATCAGGAAGCGGTACCAGTTGGTATGGCTCTCCTGGGCCATCAGGTAAAAACAACTCAGCATGCCCAGCACAGGAATAAGTGAAAAACTTTTAAGGTAAGAATACACCGCAACGATGATCGCGACGATAAAAAACAGCACCATGGGCAATGTTTCCAGCTTAAATAATCCAACGTAATATCCGGGAACCCTGACGGCTATAAACACCATCGATGCGGTCAACAGCATTGGAACAATATATTTACCATTTACATACGGCACCCTGAACCTCCTTTCCGGACGGTTCCCTCGACCCTGCAACACCAATATTCCTCCGCAAACCAATACAAACGCGAAGAGCGTTCCAATGCTGGTCAGCGCGATCACCACATCCAGATTTAAGAACAACGCAGGTACAGCCACGACAAAACCGGTTAATATAGTCGAAAAAGAAGGCGTTCCATAACGGGGATGGATACGCGAAAATATTTTGGGCAGCAAACCATCACGGCTCATGCTCATCCATATCCTCGGCTGTCCCAGCTGAAATACCAGCAGCACGCTGGCCGTGGCGAATATTGCGCTGACGGCAACAATGCCGCCCAGCCAGGGCAATCCTTTGGCATCAAACACCATCGCCAGCGGATCGCCGACATTTAATTTACTGAAGTTGACCATGCCCGTCAGCACCAGCGCCACGGTAACATATAATACGGTACAAATAATTAAAGAATAGATCATACCCTTAGGAAGATCACGCTGGGGGTTCTTACATTCTTCCGCAGTAGTTGAAATAGCATCGAAACCGATGTACGCAAAAAAAACGGCCGATACCCCTTTTAATATACCGGGAATACCATGGGGCATGAATGGCGACCAGTTGCTGGTGTCCACATAAAATCCTCCCACCACTATTACCAGGAAAATAATTACCAACTTTAATCCCACTAAAAGATTACTGGTATTTTTTGATTCACTGATTCCCCGGTAAACAATATAGGTAATGATCACCACGATCAGTAAAGCCGGCAGGTCCATTATCACGTGCAAACCACCAAACACCGGTGCTCCGCTCCAGGCATAGTACTTTGACAATAGATCAGGATCGAGTGTCTGCAATAAAGTTCCTTTTTGTATTTCTGAGGCGGCCTCATTAAAACCGGCGTGAGCAGAGGTGTAATCCATCGTCAGCCATGCGGGAATATTAAAACCGGCCTTGCTTACGAGCCGCGTAAAATAATCGCTCCAGGAGATAGCCACCGCAATGTTTCCGATGGCATATTCCATCAACAGATCCCAGCCTATTATCCAGGCAAATATTTCGCCAAAGGCAACATAGGAATACGTGTATGCACTTCCGGAAACGGGCACCGTGGCGGCGAACTCCGCATAACACAATGCCGCAAAACCGCAGGCAATTGCCGTAAAAATATAAAGGAAGATTATACCCGGGCCGCCATCGTAAGAGGCTTTACCAATGCTGCTGAATATCCCCGCCCCGATTATGGCAGCGATTCCGAGTGCGGTGAGATCTTTTACGCCCAATACTTTTTTGAGGACGGCCCCGGTTCCATGCCCGTCACTTAATCCCTGCTCAGCGTCTTTAAGAATCTTGTCTATTGATTTTTTGCGGAAGAGGGATGTCGGCATGTTAGTTTCATTATTAATGATCGCGTTGTACCAAAAAATCCATCAGCTTCTTCAACGGTTCCTTGCGTGAGGATTGCACTGCTACTTCTTCCAGATGATGCTCCGCTAGGCTGATGTATTTATCCTTCAATCCGTTTGCCCAGGTATCGACACCACATTCCTTAAAAAGCCCGGCCACTTTTTTTACTTTGTCTTCCTGGTTGCCCTGCATTAATTTTTTAAATACCGCTACCTGTTCATCGTTGCAGCTTTCAAGGGCATGGATCACTAAAAACGTTTTTTTATTGGCCATGATATCACCGCCTACCTGCTTGCCGAATTTGGAAGGATCGCCAAATGCATCGAGGTAATCGTCCTGCACCTGGAACGCAATGCCCAGGTTTTTTCCAAACTGGTACAAATGTTCCTGGTTGCCTTTTCCAGCACCTCCCAGTATAGCCCCGATCTTTAAACTTGCCGCGAGCAGCACGGATGTTTTCAATTCTATCATCCTGATGTATTGTTCAAGGCTCACTCTTTCCAGCTGCTCAAAATCCATATCTACCTGTTGCCCCTCACACACTTCGCGCGCTGCGTTATTAAAGTGAAACAACACGCGCTGTAAATAGGATACATTGATCTTACTGAGGTAATCTATCGCCCGCACCATCATCACATCGCCGGTAAGCAATGCTGTGGACTCATTGTATTTTTTGTGCACAGTTTCAAATCCCCGGCGCAGTGGCGCCTTGTCCATAATGTCATCATGAATCAATGTAAAATTGTGAAACAGTTCGATCGCGGTCGCAACATGGTAAACATCAGGATTGATACTTCCAAACAATTCATTAGCCATCAGGCACATCACCGGCCGCACGCGCTTGCCTCCTATCCCTAAAAAATACTCAGCCGGACCATACAACGATTGCGGGTGCTCAGGAAAATGCCGCTCGGCAAACTTAGCACCAAACTCAACAGATAATTCTTCAAATGAATGCATGCTAAATTTATTTCTTCTTCTTACCGGTTTTTTGTGATTTCTTTTTTTCTTTACCGACTGTATCAGCTATTCCAACGGGAACAGGCTGTCCCTGATCCCCGGTGATAGCGGAAGTGATCACCCACTCATAATCCAGTTGCCGTTTGGTAAGATTTGCTGCGACGACTTTAATTCTTATTTTATCGCCCATCCTGAATTTTCTTCCGCTCTTTCTTCCTACTAAACTGTAATCTCCTTCCAGTAAAGAAAAGTCATCTAATTCCAGCAGGCTGTTCAGGCTCACGAGACCCTCGCATTTATGTTCGACGGTTTCCACCCAGAATCCGAATCCAGATACTCCTGTAATTATAGCATCAAATTCTTCACCCAGGAAATTGCGCATGTATTCCACTTGCTTGTATTTATTCGCGGCGCGTTCGGCCTCCATGGCCGCTCTTTCGCGTTCGCTGCAATGCTTGCTCTTCTGTTCAAGCTTTTTATCCGGAATTACATTTTTATCCAGGCATTCCTGCAGAATACGGTGCACCTGCACATCCGGGTACCGTCTTATGGGTGATGTAAAGTGACAATATTGTTCAAAGCCTAATCCATAATGACCGATATTTTCAGTGGTATAAATGGCTTTCGCCATGGTGCGGATACCTAGTTGTTCCAGCACATGCTGCTGGGGAGTGCCCTGCGCGGCTTTAAGCATTTTATTGAATGATTCTGCAATACCACCGGGTGTGGAGGTATCGAACTCATGTCCGTGTTTTTTTGCAAACGCCACAAAAGGAAGCAGCTTCACTTCATCGGGCGTATCATGCACGCGGTAAGGGAATGGAATCTCTTTTTTATCCACTTTTATCTTAGAGGCAAATTCTGCAACGGTCCTGTTGGCCAGCAGCATTAATTCTTCAATTAACTGGTGCGCTTCCTTACTTTCCTTGATCATCACGCCAATGGGTTTTCCCTTTTCATCCAGTTTGAAACGTACTTCCTGAGAGGAGAAATTAATGGCACCTTTCTTAAAGCGTTGCTTTCTGAATTTTTGCGAAATATCATTCAGTAACAATATTTCATTTTTATACGGCCCTTCTTCTTTTTCTATTATTTCCTGTACTTCTTCATAGCTGAAGCGGTGATTGGAATGAATAACGGTGCGGCCTATCCAGTGAGATTTCACGTTTCCTTTTTCGGAGATCTCAAAGATAGCAGAAAACGTAAGCTTGTCTTCATTAGGACGAAGTGAGCACAACTCATTCGAGATCCTTTCTGGCAGCATAGGCAACACCCTGTCTGGTAAATAAACAGATGTGGCGCGATCATACGCTTCTTTGTCAAGTGCCGAGTCTGGCGCTATGAAATGACTGACATCTGCAATGTGCACACCAATTTCATAATTATCGTTTTCAAGCCTGCGAAGAGAGATCGCATCATCAAAATCTTTTGCATCTATCGGGTCAATGGTAAAAGTGAGAATACCGCGGACATCCTTTCTTTTAAGTATTTCTTCCTGCGAAATGGCTTCCGGTATTCTTTCTGATTCTTCAATAACTTCTTCAGGAAACACAAGTGAAAAACCTGCTTCCATTAATATCTGTTTCATCGCAAAATCACTTTCATCGCTCTGGTCCATTACCTGCACCACTTCTCCCACCGGCTTCTTATTTTTCTGCCAGTCGGTTATTCTTACAATGACCATATCTTTTTCCGTGGCATTTTTTATTTTATCCAGGGGTATAAATATATCGGGCATTGGCTTTTCAACCTCTGCAATAAAGAAGGCGTAATTTTCACTGATCTGGAGCTTGCCGGGAAATTCAAGTTGTTTTCTTTTCACCACATCGGTTATCTGCCCCTGCTGCCTTCCTCTTTTAAAAGAATCTCCTTTGATGATCGCCTTTACGGTATCGCCATGCAATGCAGTATTGAAATCGGCAGGCCGTACCATGACGTCGCTGGGAGATCCCGCAACGATCAGGAATCCCATTCCGGAACGGGTAATATCAAGGGTTCCGGTTACTACTCTTGATTTTGAACTGTCCTGTTGCCTGCCTTCTTTATATTGTTTTTTCTTAGGCATTAATTTATTCTTTTTTATTTGTGAAACCTATTATGAATGTAGTGATAAAATCACTAAACCGAGCCTCTTCACCAAACAGGAACGTTACCTGCATGGGTAATACGTAAAATGGATAACCTTCAAGGGACTGCCGGAATTTATGCAGGCGTACCGCATCTTTTTCGGTAGTCAGAATGATCTTTCTGGACGACTGAAGGCCATCGAACCGCTTTCGGATATCTTTCCAGTCGTCTATAGTAAAAATATGATGATCGCTGTAGAGTATTTCATAGTATGCGGAACAATTGTCCGATAAAAATTTTTTTAATGGGCGGGGATTAGCGATTCCCGTTATCAGCAGTACTTCTGTATTTTCATCGATAGCCATTTTCTCCCCTGAAATGAGGTGATAGGGCAGCGAATAATGTATACCGGTAAAAAATATTTCCTGGTGTTCAATTGGCGCGATTTCTTTAATGATCTCCTGCTTTTCAGCCGCATCCAACCCATTTCTGCATTTGGTCACTATGATCGCATTGGCTCTTTTATAGCTGCTTTTGAGGTCGCGGAGGTCGCCAGTTGGGAGAAACCAGTCGCGGGTGAATAGATTATTGTAATCGGTGAGTACAATGTCCAGACCAGCTTTCACGTACCGGTGTTGAAAGGCATCGTCCAGGATAATTACCTGTGTATCGGGCCTGTCATGCAGCAGCTGGGGAATGGCCACGATCCTTTCTTCGCCTACGGCCACGGCTATGTCCGGAAATTTATTGAAAAACTGCATGGGCTCGTCGCCTATCTCCAGGGCCGAGACTCCGGCAGTTGCTAAAGCATACCCGCTTGTTTTTCTTTTATAGCCCCGGCTTAATATAGCCACCTGGTAATTACTTTTTAGCTTAGCGGCAAGGAATTCCACCATTGGAGATTTGCCGGTGCCGCCTGCTGTAAGGTTTCCTATTCCGATAACAGGCAGATTGAATGAAGAAGAGGAGAATACCCCGTTGTCAAACAGTTTATTCCTGATCCAGATGATAAAACCATAAATCAGAGAAAATGGAAAGAGCAGCATTCTTATGGGCCGCAGAAGAGGAGCGTTAAAATTCATAGACACGCATAGGTGTGATACAAAAATTTAAAGGTACGTCAAATTCGTTGATGTCGCCGATCAACCCCACGGGCTCAAAATAAGAAAAGCCCACTTTAATAATACCAGACCGGCATTGGGCCAGCCACCGGTCATAAAAACCTTTCCCATATCCCACCCGGGACCCCTTAGTGTCAAACGCCAGTAAGGGTATCAGCACCAGGTCGAAAGATTCAGGAGTGAGCACTTCCCCATGGGAAGGCTCTGTGATGGAGTATTCATTAGCGGTAAACCGTGTGTCCGTATTAACAATTACGGCTTCCATAAAATTACTGTTTTGGATTATTCGCGGATGGGCGATCTTAATTCCCTGGTGTGCCGATAACAACGAGGCTTCGCACAGGCCGACATCAAATTCATTGCGGTGACTCAAAGGTGAATAAGACAGGATCGTTCCGGCATTGCCCATGCTAACATGATTAAAATATTCCAGCATGCGGGAGGTCATTTCGCTAATCTCCTTTTCAGAGAGCAGTTTTCTTTTTGCAAGGTATATTTTCCTTATCTCATTTTTGGTCATGAAAGAACATTAAACCGGTTTCGGATGATTGCCGCCTGCTCTGCAATAAATGCTTTGTTTATATTATCCGTATAAGGAATGGACCCTAGTTTGGGAATACCGCTCCATCGGACAATCTCGTTTTCGTAATTCATAAAATTGCTGTTGAATATCCATCCCGCAACATCTATTCCCTGTTGTCTGCAAATGGAAGCCGTCAGTAAAGAATGATTAATGCTTCCGAGTTCATTCCTGCTTACCAGTATAACTCTTGTCCGCATGGATTTAACCAGGTCTATAACAAATTCATCTTCATTTAAGGGAACCATTAGTCCTCCTGCCCCTTCAATAATTAAATTATTGATCAGTGGCCTGCGATCGACTATTTCCTGCAGGTTAATATTAATGTTTTCCTCGCGGGCGGCTATATGAGGAGAGGCGGCAAGGCGCAGTTTATAAACTTCGGGATAGATAACAGATCTTTTATTGGAAAGCATTCCTGCAACCCATTCGCTGTCGGTGCCATTTGCAAAACCAGCCTGCACTGGCTTCCAGTAATCTGCTTCAAGTGCCTCTGCAACGATGGCAGATACTACTGTTTTCCCAACATTCGTACCCGTACCGGTAATAAAATAACTATTATTCATTTATTTACGAAAATACTGAAGATGGTGGTACCATAATTCCTGGAAGTGGCAAAATAGGGGCTCGCACCATAATCATTTCGCGGGGTGTGCTCCATAATGAACCAGCCATTGACGTTCAACAGTTTTTTTTCGAATATTTTGACAGGCAGTTCATCAATCGAGGTCAATGCGTAGGGCGGTCCGGCAAATATCAGGTCGAATCTATCTGAACACTGGCTGATAAATTTAATAACGTCCATTCTTAAGGGATGAAAATTTACCAGTTTCAGCTCTTCTGCTGTTCTTTTAATAAATTCAAACATAGCCGGATCTTTTTCGACTATTGTGCAATCTCTTACCCCCCTGGAATACAATTCATAACTTATGCTGCCTGTACCACCGAAAAGATCACAGGATTTTAAGGAGCTCAGGTCGAGATTATTTTCAATAACATTAAACAATCCTTCTTTGGCGATATCCGTTGTAGGACGCGTATGAGGCATCTTTGCAGGCGGCCTGATCTTTCTGCCTCCCATTTCCCCGCCTATAATCCGCATAAGGACATTTTCAACAGTGGAGAAAAATAGTGCGCGGGAAATTCTTCCAGCAATCCTTTTAATTCAATTCCTTCCGGAAGCTTCTCTTCAAATACTGTTGGAAAATATTTCAACAGTTCGGAATAAAGTGCAGACTGACTGTCTATTAATCCGGAAACAGACAAAGTTATTTCCTGCTGCCTGACAGTAAATTGTTTGCAGATCAATAATAAATAATAAGCAACATCTTCCGGTGTCTGGTAATTAAAGGTTTGTATCAGCTGCAATTTTTCCGCGGAGTAAAAGACGGCAATGAATTTATCGTGATAAAATACCGTTTTAATTACATGCTGCTTTCCCAAATAGTCCCCATCCGAGGAAAGCAGCAGCATAGTATAAAAATGCCAGTACCGGCTGCCGGTAAATTTCTCTTTTAACAAAGAATGAATGTTTTTTGGAACACGGTATACATTGTGCATATGCAGATCTTTCACTTCTTCTCCAAAAACACATTCATTGTTATCCTCACCATACATCAGCATGGTAAGCGGGCCATTCATTTCAGCAGTATAACATTCTGTTGGAACGATACTTGATTCGGGAAAATTGTAAATGATAAGTGCGCGGTCTGCATGTTGGCTGATCAGTGTGTCTTCCGAGATTACTTCTTCAATCAGATCACGTGATGATCTGTCGCTGGTAGTATATAAACGATACTGACGCAGCAATAATAATTCATTAGGATCCTTTTTAAAGAGTATGTAATTCAGGGACTGGGCACTAATCTCAATCAGCAAATGTCCATCATTTACTTCAAGCGCCTGGTCTGGATCTCCAATATTAAATGCAGGTTGTACCATGGTGATTTACGCGGCAATAATACTATAATTCATCGAGCATTTTCTTGCCCAGGGCCTTTATTTTAATGTCATCCGTATATGCGGGTGGAATGGTTTCCATTTGATGAAGGAGCTTTCTGGCGGAAGCCGTTTCATCATTTCGCCGGTACGCCCTGGCAAGTTCATAATAATTCAGGATGAAGGATGGATTAAGCTGCATGCTTTTGCGGTAGTTTGTAATGGAGGCACCCAGAGAAGACGGAGGCAGCGATCCGAAAGTGATCTTCACAAGCCACCGCTCGATCGAACTCAGGTCACTCACCTCAAAGTTCCACCTGCCGATAAGGTAATAACCTTTGTAGTTAGCGGGATCGAGCTGCACGGACCGTTCAGCGTATATTTTTATTTCTTTTACCGCTTTTATTTTTTCCTGGCCGGAAGAAACCAATGCGGTCCTGCCCATGGAAATAGCCATTGCAAAATTGGCCTCTGAATTACCGGGTGCCACTTTGAGCGCTTTTTGAGCGTACTGCTTCCCTAATGCGTAATACTGCTTCTGCTGTTCCTTCGTTTCTTTTCTTTTGCCGATCACGCTGTATAATTCACTGATATGACAGAGAGCATCAAGATTCAAAGGATCTTTTTTTGTAACCTCCATATATTTCTGCAATGCCTCATCATCCTTAAATGACTTTTCCAATACACCGGCCTGCATCAGTAATGAGGGCACATCCTGGGCCGAAACGGGTAGCGTATGAAAACATAAAAACAATAGTGCCAGACTTAAAAAGATATTTCTACTCATTAAATTTTTTATTCATTGTCACTCCCACTTTGCCATGAAAATTTTTGATCGGCGCCTGTAACTTATGTATGGACAGCGTCACTTCCTTGATAAAAGGATACTGGTGCCTAAGATGCCTGATAATGCTGTCACATAATTTTTCAAGTAATCCTGTGGGTACCATCATCCTTGCTTTTACGATTTCAAAAAGATCAACATAATCAATAGTGTTGCTCATTTTTTTCATATCATTCGATCCTTCATCGTAGGTCACATCCAGGTTGATGACATAAGGACTTCCAAGACTTTCTTCGCCATCGTAAATACCATGCGCAGCATTTATTTTCACATCGTGGAGCTGAACGGTGATCATATTCCTAATTCTTTTACCGATAAAAACCTTTCCGCATCCAGGGCAGCCATACAACCGCTTCCCGCCGCCGTTACCGCCTGGCGGTAGATTTTATCCTGTACATCTCCTGATGCAAAAACACCTTCGATATTTGTCCTGGAAGTACCAGGAAGCGTTTTAATATACCCGGCTTCATCCATATCGAGCCAACCTTTAAAAATGTCGGAATTAGGCTGGTGGCCAATTGCTACAAAAAAAGCGCTCACGGGAAGATCTTCCCTTATACCTGTTTTCGTATCTTTTATTCTTACCGCTTCCACTTTTATTTCCCCTAGTATTTCCTCTGTTTCAATGTTCCAGTGCACTTTAATATTAGGAGTACGGTACACGCGTTCCTGCATGATCTTAGAGGCCCGCATCTGGTCGCGGCGAATAAGCATGTGCACATTTGAACAAAGTTTTGACAGGTATAAAGCTTCTTCTGCCGCTGTGTCGCCGGCACCTACAATTGCCACTTCCTTTCCTTTAAAAAAGAATCCGTCGCATACCGCACATGCGCTGACACCGTACCCGTTCAATCTTTGTTCGCTTTCCAGGCCAAGCCATTTTGCAGAGGCTCCGGTTGCGATGATCACACTTTCTGCCTCAATAAGTTTATCCTCGTCTATCCATATGCAAAAAGGCTGTTTGGCGAAATCCACTTTAGTGGCCAGACCATAGCGCACGTCGGCACCCATCCGGATGGCCTGCTTTTCGAAATGCACCATCATTTCCGGTCCCTGGATCCCATCCGGATAGCCAGGGTAATTTTCAACTTCTGTGGTAATGGTCAACTGACCTCCCGGCTGAATACCCTGATACAAAACCGGTTTAAGGTTTGCGCGTGCGGCATAAACTGCCGCTGTATATCCTGCCGGTCCTGATCCAATGATCAGGCAATGAACTTTTTCCTTTACTGAATTATCCATACTTATATTCCTATAATATTTTATCAAATTTAACTGCTATTCCGGGATTATTATCGATGAATACTGAACAGCATATCCACCAAAATATCCCAGTGCGTCATTGCTTATATTTCCAATCACTTTTGTTGGCGAGGAAAAGGGATTGCCTATGCCTGAGTAACTATATTCCATGGTTTTCCAAAAATCAAATACGCCTTTATCGATATTACAAAGCTTAATGGTTATCGTATCTCCTTTGTGAAAAAAAGCATAATTATTAAAATCTATACTTTTATTTCTGTCAACGCCTTTATCCACCTGGGCATTATATGACTTTCCATCTATTACCTGGTCATCATAAACAGAGTTGAGGCCGGGATAATACGGTTCCTCATCAACCCTGGTAAAATACCGGATGTAATTTCCCAGACCAGGTGGATCACTGAAGCGGGCGAACAGCGCTATTTTAGTCGAATCGTGTTTGTCAACATTGGTTTCAAAATACAAAGAGTTAACCTGCTTGGTAAGTTGCGGAATAGTTGTCGTGGCGGTGTACTCTTTGCCATCAGCGGTAATCTTCAATGAATATTCTTTTCCCAGTTCTCCCCGGAATACCTCCCCGTTACCGGCTGAATCAATTGTATAATAAGTCAGCAGATATCCCTCTGTCTGAATCGAATACTCTCTGAGTTTCTGGGTAAGTATTCCATTTGAAATAGAAATGTCTGCACCATGCACAAACGATTGGGACAGTGCCTGCACCGATATCTTACTAAAAAAGTCCAGGCTGGTGGTAAGATATACCAATGGATATTTACCATCTTCAATAATGGCTTCCACTACCAGTTTGGGCGCTTGCCGGACCGGTTTAAAGCTTATTGCCTTTTCACAGGACAGGAAAAGGAAAAGGCCCGGTAGAAGCAATCTCCATAATTTATTCATAAAGATATAAAGTTACGAAAAAGAAAACCCGCTCTTTACAGAGCGGGCTAAGAGATCCGGCTTGGGCAAATTTGTAAAAATTAGCCCAGGTATGCTTTAAGAGCATTAGAATAACGCGCTTTCTGTAAACGTTTGATCGCTCTTTCCTTGATCTGGCGGATACGTTCCTTCGTGAGGTCGTATTTCTGGCCGATCTGTTCGATAGTTACCCCGTTTTCTCCATCGAGACCGAAGTAAGCATTAACAATTTCCGCTTCACGGGGGCTGAGAGATTTCAGTACCCTGCGGATCTCGTTACGTAATGAATCTTTCATTACGTCGTCATCGGTATCATCGCCACCTTGCAGGAGATCGCCCATGGCCACGTCTTCTGCTTCATGCACTGGTGCATCGAGTGAAGTGTGACGGGTGTTGCTCTGGAAGATATTGTTGATCTCCGTTTCGCTCATTTCCAGGAGTTCAGCAAGTTCTTCCGTGCTGGGTTCCCTTTCATGTTCCTGCTCGAAAGCCATGTAGGCTTTATTCGCTTTGTTGTAGGTGCCAATTTTGTTTTGCGGCAGGCGGACTAATCTGCCCTGCTCTGCCAACGCCTGCAGGATGGACTGGCGAATCCACCATACTGCGTAAGAGATGAATTTAAAACCCTTTGTTTCATCGAAACGCTGGGCCGCTTTTATCAAACCGAGGTTACCCTCGTTGATCAGGTCACTAAGTGAAAGGCCCTGGTGCTGGTACTGCTTAGCGACAGATACCACGAAACGTAAGTTGGCCTGCACGAGCTTGTCTAATGCCCGCTGGTCGCCCATCTTGATCCGCTGTGCAAGTACAGTTTCTTCTTCCGGAGTAATCATCGAAATCTTCGAAATCTCCTGTAAATACTTCTCTACCGCCTGGGAATCCCTATTGGTGATCTGTGTAGCAATTTTGAGCTGTCTCATATCTAAATATAAAAAAGTTACGAATCCTTTCGGCTCGGGTACAGGATCAACATTAAATAGTCGTAAAAAGTTCGCGCAAGGTTGCAAAAGGGTGGTTGCAATAAATCACGCTTGATACCGTTGCAAATTTAACACGGGTTATTGGAACTTCATAGCTTTTTAAGATAAAACTCTGTGAATGATTTAAAAAAACGGCAAATATTTCCTCAACTGTAGCGAATCAATTCCCCTCTTGTCTTTAGCAGGAGTTCTTTTTGGCCGCCTTCCTCCACCCTGCCCACTACTTTGGCTTCAATACCAAATGCAGCGGCAGTCTGTATCATAGCGATTGCAGATTTTTCAGACGTGAAGATTTCGAGGCGGTGGCCCATGTTGAAAACCTGGTACATTTCGCGGAGATCGGAATGGGAAGCTTTTTCTATAATTTCAAAAATTTTCGGTACCTCGAAGAGATTATCCTTGATAATAGTGAAATCTGAGGGTAAATACTTCAAACATTTGGTTTGTCCGCCGCCACTGCAATGAATAATGCCATGTACATCCGCAAACTGGGTGTCGAATATCTCTTTCAGCAGGGGGGCATAAGTGCGCGTAGGTGAAAGCAGCAGCTTACCCACCTCATGAGCCTGGTTACCAATAATAATTTTATCGGTGAGCCTGTTTGAACCAATATACACCACCTTTTCGTTTAAACCAGTGTCGTAAGATTCAGGATATGTTGCTGAATAAAACTTATCCAGGGCGTCATGCCTGGCACTGGTGAGTCCGTTGCTGCCTATGCCACTATTGTACTGATCGTCGTAAGAACAGGTGCCCGAACCGGAAAAACCAACTATAACATCGCCGGCTGAAATACGTTCATTGGTAACCAGTCTGTTTTTCGGCCAGCGCGCCGCCATGGTGCCGTTCACCGCGATAGTTCTGACCACATCACCGACATCCGCCGTCTCCCCACCCAGGTAATGAATATTGACCTCATACTTTCTCATATCATCGAAGAACTGCTGGGTGGCCTCTATGATTACTGTTAAAATTTCACCTGGAATAAGCCGTTTATTACGGTCTATTGTAGAAGAGAAAAGAATGTTATCGGTGATGCCGGTGCAAAGGAGATCATCGAGGTTCATGACAATGGCGTCTTGTGCTATGCCTTTCCACACGGAAATGTCGCCGGTTTCTTTCCAGTACAAATAGGCCAATATGCTTTTGGTACCTGCGCCATCCGCATGCATGATATTGACCCAGTCTTTGTCGGCTCCGAGATAATCGGGGTATAATTTGCAAAAAGCAAAAGGATATAATCCCTTGTCAAGGTTTTCCGTTGCTTTGTGAACGTCTTCTTTCTGTGCAGAAACACCTCTTTGGGAATACAGGCTCATAAGCGGATAGCTGTTTAAAGGTGCAAATATATTAATTGTCGTTTCGGGCAACTCATATATTTGCACATTCTTATATGCAGGTTCATACAAATATTGAACGTCTACCCCATTTTAATAAAGCCGTTGTAACGATCGGCACCTTCGATGGAGTACATCTCGGGCACAGCAAGATCATTACCCAGCTGAAACAGGAGGCTGATAAACTGGGCGGGGAAACGGTGATCATCACTTTTCATCCCCATCCACGGAAGATCGTGGGCACATCAGGAAAGCGGGTCGAACTGCTGACTACCATAGCTGAAAAAACAAAGCTGCTGGCAGCACTGGGCATAGGCCACCTGGTGATCGTTCCTTTCACGGTCGGATTCTCCGCCCTGTCTCCGGAAGAGTATATTGAAGCATTCCTGGTGGAGAAATTTCATCCCCATACCGTTATAATAGGGTACGACCACCGCTTTGGAAGCGAAAGAAAAGGAGATTACAAATTGCTGGAAAACTACCGCCATCTTTTCAACCTGAAAGAGATCCCGGAAGAGGTGATCGAGCATAGCACGGTCAGCTCCACACTGATCAGGAAATCCTTACGCGAAGGAAATATCAGCCTGGCTAACAGCCTGCTGGGGTATGCCTATTTTTTCGAGGGCAGGGTGGTGAAGGGAAACCAGCGTGGAAGAACCATTGGTTTTCCAACCGCAAACCTGGAAGTGGCTGATGAAGAAAAAATGATACCCGGAAATGGGGTATACGCTGTGGATGTAAGGGTACAAGGCAGCGGCAACCGGGAATATAAAGGAATGATGAATATTGGTGTCCGGCCTACTGTCGGGGGCACCGGTAAAACAATCGAGGTCAACATTTTTGATTTTAACGAAGATATTTATGGTGCGGTACTAAAGATCTCAGTAAAGCGTTTTTTAAGAGAAGAACAAAAATTTTCCGGGCTGGAGGAGTTGAAGGCGCAACTCTCCATAGATAAGATGGACGCTAATATCTAAGGAACTCCAGGATTATATCAGGGGTTCAGGCCGGGTCACATTGATAGAATCTTAAAAATCAGTTCTTTCAACAGCGCACCTTCAGCAGTACCCGTATCACCCACGCCGATGGAGCGCAGATTATAATGATGCAATAATAAAAGCGCGCTTTCCACACCTGTAAATCCATACTTTTTAGATGCAAGCAGGTTCTCCTTTACAAAATAGGGGGCAACACCAATGTTCAATGCCACCGTTTTTTCATCGGTGCTGTGCTGACCGAAGATCATATAAGTTTTGCTGAAAAGAGTGTACAAAGTAGGAAGGATAAGTTGAATGGGCACCGCCTTGGGATTCGCTTCGAGATAGTTAACGATCTTCATCGCTTTGACGATATCCTTGTCGGCCACGGCACTCTTCAATTCAAAAGCATTGTACTCTTTGCTGATGCCAACATATTTTTCAACATCGTCTTCGGTTATATTCTTCCTGTTGCCAATATTAACCAGCAGCTTATCTACTTCATTTTCTAACCTGGCAAGGTCATTGCCGATGTGGTCCACCAACACCAGCAGGGCCTTCTGCTGAATGCCGAATCCCTTGTTTTTTACAAGGTCGCTGATCCACTCGGGCAACTGGTTTTCGTACAATTTTTTAGTGAACAGCATTTCGCCCTTTTCTTTGAGCAATTTTGCGAGCCTGCTTCTGCCATCAACTTTTTTTTCTTTATAGGATACTACGAAAACCGTTGACCTCAACGGCTTTTCAATATAGCTTTCAAGCTTGCTGATGTCACGCATCTGCTGCGCCTCTTTTAATATTACCACCTGCCTTTCGGCAAACATAGGGTAGCGCATGCAAGCGTTTATCACATCGCTCCAGGCCGCGTCCTTACCATAAAATACGGACAGATTGAAGGAGGATTCCGATTCGCTTAGTATATTATGTTCAGCAAAGCGGATCAGTTTATCTATGAAATAATCTTCCTCGCCTTCTAGCCAGTAAACAGGTTTGTATAGCTTATTTTTCCAGTCGTTCAGTATCTTTTCGGCAGACATTTAACAGGGCTGATTGTGAAACCATAGCAATATTACAGCAAAATAATAGTGTAAGTACCCAATTATTTTTTATCAATGAAATGCAACAAGGATAAGTATTTAGATTAGTTTTACAAATTCGTTAAATACCAATATGGTTGATTGGCACGGTTTTCGCCGAGCGTTATGTCAAAGCTATATTTAAACCCGGATTTCTAAACTAAATCAACATTTTATGAGCACAAGCAACTATCCTTCAGCAAGCCCCCAGAGTCAGCCCCCAAGAAGGGATTCAAAAAATCTGATCATTGGGTTACTGGCTGTTGGTATTTTAGGTACATGGGGATATTTTCTCTGGGACAAAAATAATAACGACCAGAAGATGACACAGCTTCAAACGCAATACGTTGCGGTTGATTCTTCAAAAAACGAATTGCAAAAAAGCTTTGATGCATCTCTTTCCCGACTGGATTCTCTTACAGGTTTTAATAACGAGATCGAAGGAAAACTTACAGAACGTACATCCGAAATATCCAAACTAAAAGGCCAGATCAATGGTATTTTAAGAAAACAAAAGATCACTGCCGCTGAAAGAAAAAAAGCAGAAGAACTGATTGCTGAACTGAACACCAAAATAGGAAACCTTGAACAGGAAGTTACCCGCCTTACCGGTGAAAACGCAACGCTTACTACAGAAAAAGCAGCCGTTACAGTAGAAAGGGATACGTACAAGGGTCAGAAAGATACACTTGAGGTGGTTAAAAAAGGATTGGAAGATAAGGTTGGCATAGCGTCAACACTTAATGCTTCTTCTATCACTATCACACCTATTGATGAAAGAAAAGGTGGCAAAGAGAGAATTACCAGCAGAGCAAAAAAAGTTGATAAGCTGGTTATCGCTTTCGATGTAGACAACAGGATAGCAGAAACAGGATCTACAGACATTTATGTGGCTATCACCGGACCTGATGGCAAACCGGTAAGTGTTGAATCTCTTGGTTCCGGCACTTTTACAACCCGTGAAGAAGGTGAAAAACCATTCACTGCCAAGGTGCCCGTGGATATTGAATCTGGAAAGAAAAAGCATGTCGAATTCGCCTGGAAAGGAAACAATAATGACTTCATGAGAGGTAATTATAAAATCTCGATCTACCACAATGGTTTTAAGATCGGTGAAGGAGTAAGGGAACTGAGAAAAGGTGGATTATTTGGTTAGGCCTATTTTTCTATTTATTCTATATAAAAGCCGGAAGCAATTACTTGCTTCCGGCTTTTCCTTTTTACAACAGCGCCCTGATAGAAGCACGTCCCACATGTACCACGTGCGATTCTCCGGGCTTGCGCCCCTCATATTGAATATTCATTTCGAGGTTCTTCGATAATCGCTTGCTCACATCCAGGTTCCATAAAAAATTCTTTCCAGGCAGCAATCCGTCAAGAATTATATAAGATGCCGTGCTGTTAGCGTTTGGAGTAGCGTCTGCAGATGAAAATGATATCTTATTAAAAGTAAATTTTCCCTGCAGGGATGTATTCTGCAGAATGTTATACTTCACTTCCGTATTCAAAGCATTGGAAAATGATTTTTCCAAACTTCCATTGTTATTTTCTTTATCACTGTACCGGTATCCCAGCACCAACCGGAAATTGCCTCCCCTGGTAATACTTATTCTCGGTTCCAGCGACTGCTGGATGATATGAAAATTGCGATTGTCGAATTTAGCGCTGGAAGTAGCCAGGTCATTTATACCTGACTGTCCGGTAATATCAAGCAGTAAAGACTTGTTAATATTATACCTTCCCCGTACTGTCCATTGCGTGAGTTTCCTGCTCTCGTAGCCATACGTGAGCAATGATTTGCTTCCATTTTTCAAACTGATTAAATCCAGGCCCCACCTGGAGCTAAACCGATTAAATGAAAAGGTATTATTGAAAGTCGAATTCAATGTGATCAGCGAGGTATCGTTTAATACCGATTTAAAGGGGTTGAATTCCACTAATCCCTTAGCCACTTCTTTTTTATTGATCTGCAAGGCAGACTGCATATTAATATTTGACAGTAACTTTTTAAATCCCTTTGCTTTTTTTAAATCTATAACTGAACGGGGGTTAAGGCTCAAACTATAATTGAGGGTATTGTAATTAGCTTTTACAAATTCATTTGTCGGTGTAAATATCCTGATGTATTTGGCCTGGTCCTGGAACAGCGCCACCTCAAATTCATTTAGTTCCTGAACCCCGTCATTGTTGTAATCTATCCAGGTATATTCCCCCTGGCCTGCGGGAACTTCTAAAAAAGCAAAATCTCTCTTTTGCTCCTGGCCGGCTCCGACCTCATACAGCATATTCCCGTTTACAAGTCCCTTCCATTCATTCACCTGATACTCAGCACGTCCCAGCAGGCTCTTATCTGACTGCTGCGACGGCCGCAAGGGGTTAATCACAAGAAGGTTTCTGTATGTACCGTTGAACCGGAACTGATGGCGTTCATTTTTTAAAAATTCTGTAGAAAGGGTTACGTTCTGGCTCCTGTCGGATTTCAGTAACAGCGAACCGGACGGATAGGAGTTACCCCTGGTAAAGTAAGAAATACCCCATCGGTTCAGCTTGGCATCAGATGATTTGACAGCTGCCTGCACTACATTAAAGGAAAAGCCCAAGGGAGACACAGAGTCCGTTATTTTATTATGGATCTCGTTATGCTCCACTGAATAACCAAGGTTGACCTGGTAATTTTTAAAATGGGTCAGCGTCCTGGAGACATTAATGGAAGGTCTGAAGAAATATCCTTTATCAGTATTTGAATTTATATTGGATAAATTAAAAATATTGTTGAATTTCCAGCCTTTGATATCCTGCACCTGTATGATCGTATTCCTGATCCCGTTGAAGTTTCCGCCGCGCTGGTAGCTCGTAAACTGGTAACGTACACTATTGCTTTTTGCATCATCGAGCTGTGTACCGGCCGTTATAATTCTTTCATCTTCCGGTGTTACCAGCAACGCGAGCCCCCAGTCCCGTGTAAATTCTATATTTCTTAATCTTTCCAGTGGCTTGAACGATGCCTGAACATATTCAAATCCGATATCTGACGTTAATTTCCTGGAAGATATCTTCCGTATATTTTTCAAATTAAATTTTCCCGCAAAGCCTTTATCATTTCCTTTATCACGCGTGGAAAAACTATTCACATCATAATTACTCATGGCGCCTTCACCACTTACTGAGGTATTTTTAGTTAGGATATAATCGGCTCCAACGGTTATCACCTGCTGCTTCTTTGGTGTCACCAGGAATATTGCCGGTTCGTAGTTACCCTGCTTTAATCCGTTGACCGGTGCTATCCACTGGTATACCTTTCCATTGGCACCATTCAGGTAAGGAACGTAATTACCAAAACCACTGCCCACTTCAATAAATGACAGGCTGTACCGGGCATTGTCCGCACTGCTGCTGTATGTATACACGGAATCATGCCTGGCGCCATTTTCATATACCGTATCAATTTTTTTGTACATTATTTTCCCTACAGAAAAAGTATCAGTGGTCGCATTTGGATAAAATGCCTGAGAAATATTATTCCCGAGGCTATCGAGAAATCTTTTTTGGGGTGCATTCAGTGTTTGATTAATTGGCGAGCTCTTCGCATCGCTGTTGCTGAATGCGCCCAGCTTTATTTTTAATTTTTTACC
>Ga0123337_10000200_pt1 | contig 114688 bp, 94 predicted proteins | sample frozenSSSSmetaG_FD_89792 | JGI IMG/M metagenome (GOLD analysis project Ga0123337, IMG submission 89792) | Glacier valley bacterial and archeal communities from Borup Fiord, Nunavut, Canada, to study Microbial Dark Matter (Phase II) -... | ecosystem: Environmental > Aquatic > Freshwater > Ice >...
GAATTCATGCTGATCGAATCCGGAAAGCTGCAGGTATTTAATATGAATTTCGGTTCTGAGGAACCCGCGCCAGGGGTTTACGAGGTTAGCAAGGAAGCGAATCTTGCTCAAAAAAAGGTCTTTGTCTCCTTCAGTGATGTGGCAGAAAAAAAGATAAAAAACTGGTCGGATGGATCAGGTACGGTCACTGTTTCAAAGCTCAACGGCTTTTTATATTTCAGATGCCGCAACGTAATACTTCAGCCGAATGGACTGAACAACGAAGGCAATTTCAAGCAACCACTAAATGTAGGCATTGAAGGAGCGGTGAAGTTGTAGTCGTCGGTGGTTGATTAAAAAAACGACGAAATGTATCGGTTATCACGAATCATTTTTCATGATAGCGATAACCGTTAATAACCGCAATACAAAATTTTAAACCATCAAACGCTTAAACATCCGGGCTAATTGGTCATCAGACTCCCGAAGGGAAACAGTGCAGACGATACGTGCGCCTTGTTCATGATCTGTCGCAATTCGTTTGCCTTCTCCGGGTTTTGAGGCGTAACATTGGTCGTTTCCGCAGGATCCTTCGACAAGTCATAAAGCTCCACCAATCCATCGGGATTACCAGCGGCTTTCAAGCGAACAGCTTTCCAATTGTGCTGACGAACAGCCTGCTTTCCACCTTGCTCATGAAATTCCCAGTATAAATAGTCGTGTTTTTTCTGAACACTCTTACCTGTAAGTGCGGCGGTAAAGGATATTCCGTCAATATTTACGGGTGATTTAGCTCCTGCTAATTCAGCAAATGTGGGAAGTATATCCCAAAATGCGCCGATATAGTCGTTCGTAGTTCCAGGTTTTATGACACCTGGCCAGCGCGCAGCAAACGGTTCCCGCATACCGCCTTCATATAAATCACGCTTTACACCACGCAGCCCACCGCCGCTGTTGAAAAATTTAGGATCCGCGCCCCCTTCGACGTGCGGCCCATTATCGCTGGTAAAAATGACAAGGGTATTCTTGTCCAGACCTTTTTCTTTCAGCTTAGCCATCACCTGACCCACATACAGATCCAGTCTCGAAACCATTGCGGCAAAAGTTGCATGTGGATATTCCTGAGAAGTATAGCCTCCGGTTGTAGCATTTGAACCATAATCCAACCCTTTGTGGGCCCTTTCAGGAAACTTGCCCTTGTAATACTGAAAAATACTGTCGTCGGGCACAATGAGCTCTGCGTGAGGCAGAATGTAAGGCAAAAACAAAAAGAAGGGCTGTTTATCGTCACGCTTGTCCACAAATTCAAGCGCACGTTTCTGGATCAGATCCGGCGCGTATTCCTTGTTGTATCGCAGATTTTCATTCGCCGCAAGGACTACCTTTTTCTGATTGTCCCAAAGATGGTCCGGATAGTAACGATGCGCAAGACTTTGGCAATTGTACCCGTAAAATTGGTCAAATCCCTGTCTGTTAGGATCTCCCTCCGACGCTACAGGCCCGAGTCCCCACTTTCCAAAAGCCCCGGTGATATAGCCCGCCTTTTGCAATATCTCCGCAACCGTGATCACCGAATCCGCAATGGGTTCCTGGCCCTCAGGCTCTACGCTTTTATTGCCTCTGATGTAAGTGTGTCCTGTGTGTTGACCACTCAAAAGAGAAGAACGCGAAGGGGCGCAAACGCTGGTGCCTGAATAAAACTGGTTGAACTTCATGCCTTCCCTGGCGAGCTTATCGATATTGGGCGTCTTGATAAGCTTTTGTCCATTGAAACCCACATCCCCGTAACCAAGGTCATCAGCTAAAATGAAGATAATATTTGGTCGTTGAGTCTTTGTATTTTGGGCAAATGAATACCCAGAAAAAAAGCCCGTTGTTAGTAAAAGCAATAGATACTTTTTCATTTATCACGGCTTAAATTTAATTTATCCTGCGAAAGCATTTAAATAGAACGTTAAAATATCATATTCAGTATTGATCATCTCGTCACAAAACCCTCCTTCTTTTTACAAACAGGCAACTCAATTTTTCCAAACAACAACCAATTCTTTTGCAACATGGGGATATTTTGCAGCGACGTTGTGGTTTTGATGGAGATCAATTTGGTTGTCATAGCATTCGATGACAAGCTTGCGTTCCCTGAGGTATTTGCGAACCAAAACGTTCGGTTCGTGTTTAAATCCTTTTGTTATAATAACTGTAAGCCACATTTCTTCAATTATTACTATTCAATTAACTGAAATGACAAGTGAAAATTTTCAGTCCAATCAGCAAGTTTTTTTAAGGTAAGCACCACGGACTAGCTTGAATTGACAGCCACCGAAAATTCTTCTCATCCGAAGGTGCTGTCTCTCGGGTATCAGGAGTGGATTATAAGGCAGTTTTCTGCGTCTGTAACTCCTCTAACCGCCCGTTTCTGTAACTTCTTTAGCCTCTCTTTTCAAAATTTCGGATCAATAAACTCCCATTCCTTTAAAGTAGCCTGATTATGTTCCTTCTTCACAATGCCATCGAGTTTTGCAATGATCTCCGGATGTTTTGACGCAATGTCCGTCGTCTCCTTTTCGTCCGATTCCATATCATACAATTCCCATGCTGCGCTTTTGTTTTTCTTCACGCCGCTTTTTACTGCCTTGAATTTTTCAAACCGGATCGCGATCTCTCCACTCTTTTCCGAAAATTCGAAGTAGAGATAGTCGCGTGACTTAACTTTTCCCTGCCCGGTTAAAATAGGAACCAGAGAAATTCCATCCGAAGGCAATGCTTTTACACCTGCGATCTCAGAAAGTGTCGCAAACATATCATACTGCACCGAAACAAAATCAGACGTCGAACCAGGCTTTATTTTTCCTGGCCATCTGGCGATGAAGGGTTCACGGATTCCGCCTTCATAAATGTCCATCTTCAGTCCTCTCAGTCCTGCAACACTATTAAAAAACTGCGCATCCGTCCCGCCATTAAAAGTGGTTCCATTATCGCTTGAAAACATGATGATGGTATTTTCATCCAATCCAAGTTGTTTGATCTGTTCCTGAATTTTTCCTACCTGCCTGTCAAGATAAGTGATCATAGCAGCGTAGGTCGACAGGGGATATTTGGTTGATGCGTAATTTTTGGCCCCCAGATAGGGCTTTTCATCAAACTGACCGATATAGGCTTTTACCGCTTCGTCTGGAACCTGCAACGATGCGTGTGGTATTGTCATTGGTAAATAAAGAAAAAATGGTTCCTTCTGATGATCAGCTATGAATTTCTGTGCCCTCTCCGCGATTTTGTCAATGGCATATTCTTTTCCCTTAAAATAGTTAAAAGCACTATCAGGAGCGTTCTCCGCCAATTTTCTATGTACGTCTATAACCGGGTTGTTCAATTTATCCCAATTTCCATTATCCCATAAATGCGTTGGATAATAATTGTGTGCTTGTTTCTGATCCAGGTAGCCGTAGAAGTAGTCGAATCCCTGCTTGTTTGGATTGCCTGTTGTGTTTGCCATCCCAAGTCCCCATTTACCAAACGCCCCGGTTACATATCCAGCATTTTTCAGAACCTTTGCAATAGTCACCGTACCTTCGGGCAATGGCATTTGTCCGCCTTCCTTGTCATCCAGAAAGCCCCCCATTTCATAGTTTCCGCGGATAAATGAATGCCCTCCATGCCGTCCGGTCAGCAACATGCAGCGGGCAGGTGCACAAACAGGCGTGCTTGTATAATGTTTTGTAAAACGAATTCCTTCTTTTGCCAGCTTGTCCAGATTCGGTGTTTTGATCTTCGTCTGCCCATAGCAACCCAGCTCTCCATAACCCAGATCATCCGCGTAGATGTAGATGATATTTGGCTTTCGGGCAGGCTTGTTTTGGGCAAAAGAAGATCCCAAGCCAAACGCAAAACAAAAACATACCAAAAGAATAATGAACTTCATATCAAATTTAAACAACATTTTCACCTTCCTAGCCGTCTCATTTTCAACTGTCAATTTTCAATTGTCAACTCCCCTTCTCCCCCGCCTTCCCAATCGGCCTTCTGTTTTTTCCTTCCTTTTTCTGTAAATCATCACCCAGATCTTCTCGTGCTGTTTCGGCAATTTTTTCCAATTCGGCTACGATCTCGGAGTTTTGCTCCAGCACATCGTAGCGTTCAGACGGGTCCCGGGCCAGATTATACAATGCCTTTGGCCATTCATGATCCTCTGGTGCAGGCCCCGGTTGTCCATTTTTGCCAGGAAGCGAGCCTTCGTAAGTTCGCCCTGGATGTGCAAAGACCAACTTCCAGTTATCCTTTCTCACGGCTTCAAGGCTGTTTCTTCGGTAGTAGTACAGAAATTCCTTCCTTGGCGTTTTACTTTCATCACCCTTCAAAAGATCTACAAATTCGATACCGTCAATTTTCTCCCTGGGTAATTTGGCCCCCGTGAGTTTGGCAATCGTTGGTAATATATCAATGGCGGAGAGCAGCTTATTGGAAACCCTGCCAGCCGGCACCACACCTGGCCACCGCATCAAGGTCGGCTCTCTTTGTCCTCCTTCGAAGGAGGTACCTTTGCCTTCCCGGAACCCACCCGACGAACCTGCATGATCGCCGTAGTTGAGCCATGGTCCGTTGTCGCTTGTGAATATCACCAGCGTATTGTTGTCCAAGCCTTGAGTTTTCAATTCTTTCAAAATCTCCCCAACCGACCAGTCGAGTTCCATCAACACATCTCCAAAAATCCCTCGTTCACTTTTTCCCTTAAATCTTGCAGACGCAGCCAGCGGCACGTGCGGCAACGGGTGCGGTATGTAAAGGAAGAAAGGCTTATTTTTATTCCTTTTAATAAAGCCAACCGCTTTTTCGGTAATGGTTGGTGTCAGCTCACTGGCGTCATCCAGAGTTTTGATTTCTTTAACCTGTTTGTTTCCGTCAATCCAATGAAGCGGCGGATATTTTGAACGTGCCTGCCAGGGATGCAAAGGCCACATGTCGTGTGAGTATGGAATGCCGTAATATTCGTCAAATCCTTGCTGCAAAGGCAAAAACTCTTCGTCATTTCCCAAATGCCATTTCCCAAAGATTCCGGTAGCATAACCTTGTGCTTTCACCAATTCTGCAATCGTTTCTTCTTTGGGACTGAGCCCCACATGGCCCCCTGGCCCAAGTGCGCCGAAGAGACCGACCCGGTTTGGATAACAACCCGTAAGCAATCCGGCCCGCGATGCACTGCAGACTGCCTGAGCAGCCATGAAATTGGTAAACCGCGTTCCTTCTGCTGCCATACGATCCAGGTTAGGCGTTTTGTAGCCTAATGCACCGTTTACAGAAAGATCGCCATAACCCAGATCGTCTATGAAAAACAAAACTATGTTGGGCGTCTTTGCTTCAGGCTTTTTAACCAGTGCAGTCAATAACAGCGATGAGCAAAGCAACAAAGCGGTAACGAATAACTGGCTGTATTTTGAGATTTTTCGCATTTTAAAAAAAATTTAGATTCGCATATTTTCGGTAATTTTTCCATTTAAATCGAGACACACCGACCGATGGCTGACAGCCGAACACCGATAGCCTTTTACCAATTCGGATTTTGTTTCAAAGTTGGACTTAAATTCATTTCCTTCTGAGGTATTGGCCAAAGATAATGACGCGCCGGATCAAAAACTCTGTTTACTGCAACAGCCTCTGCTGTAACCAACTGCCCCTGGGCATTTGTGTATGTAATTCCATAAACCGGCCCGGGAATCACCTTCTCGGCAGTTTTCCAACGCCGGATATCGAATAAATGCTGACCCTCGAATGCCAACTCCACAGTGCGTTCCCTTCTCACCAAATCTCTCAGTTCAGCCTGCGTTCCGGTGGTTACAGAAGGTTGTTTTACGTCAGTTCTACCATTTCTGACCAAATTAATCGCGGTGAAAACACTTGCGTCAATCTGATTTAGCTCGATTTTGGCTTCCGCAAAGGTCAGAAGAACTTCGGCATACCGGAGCAGGATAATGTTTATACCATTGTTCCCAGGGTTTGCGTAGTCTTCCGTATTGATGTATTTCTTGATATTGAAACCCGTTGTTGAAGCAATGTATGTACTACCGATCGCGTCCGGAGTACCACTGGTCGGTTGTGGCTTGAAAACAATCCCGCTTGGCAATACATCGCCTTCCAGGTAAACAGAATATTTCAAACGGCTATCGCGTTTTTCATAAGGTTTTGCGGCGTTGTACCCACTACCTGCATCGGTGATCTTTTTTCCGTCTGTAGTTTCGTACGTATCGACAAGCGCTTTCGTCGGAACATATGTGCTGCCTCCATTTTTCTGACTGTACGGAGCGAGGGATTGGAAAATGCCATTTGAATAGGTGTCTTTGATAAATTGTTTGTCCAAAATCACTTCCTTGTTATTTTCTGCTGCATACGTAAAAAGCTTTTCGTATGAATCATAAAGACCATAAGTACCGGATTTAATGAGCAGGTCTGCTGCATCGGCTGCCTTTTGATAGCGGCCAGCCAACAGATTCGCCCGTGCAAGGAGGCCCAGCGCCGCACCTTTGGTAACACGCCCCTTATCCGCGGCAGGATATGTTGCGGGCAAAAGAGTGGCCGCTTCGTTCAATTCCTTATCGACAAAATCCCAAAGCTGAGTAATTTGTGTGTTCTCAACAACTCTTCCTTCTTCAAGCGTAAGTGATTTTACTACCAGTGGAACCGGGCCATACAATCCGATCAACTTTATGTATTGATAAGCACGGAGGGTTTTGGCCTCACCTTTTAGCTGGTTCAGCGTGGCTGCATTTGCATTTGGAATTTTATCAACATTCTCCAGAAAATAATTGGCTGCCCGTATCCCTTTATAAGCCGCACTCCACTCGCTATAAATTTTGGAACTTGTGGCATCGTAGGTTCCCAGCTCCACATAAGCGTCCACATTAAAATTCTGGTTGGTGTGCGCGATCTCGGTGGTCCCGTCCCAACTGACGATGTTGGTCCCGTCGAGATCCGTATATAAAGAGTTGACAGCCAGTTTCGCATCACCCTCAGTTTTCCAGAAAACATCGACCGACAGCCGGTCGTTGGGAATTGTTTCAAGAAGATCCTTATTACAGGACACCAATGCAAATCCAGAAGCAGCCAGGACCAGCGAAAAGGTTAGATTTTTAAATGTATATGATTTCATTGTTCAGTTCTCTTTAATAGTTTTTTGACTCTCTCATCTCTTGTCTTAAAAGTTTTTTAGTTTAAAAGTTTGGGAGTTTAGCGATCCAATAGACGAGTCAAACTTTCAAACTTTTTCAAACCCTTAAACTCTTTAAACCTTTTTCAAACTCCTTAAACTTTTTTTAAAACCCCAGATTTAACCCCAGCGTATACAACGCAGTCTGCGGATAATACACGCCGCGTCCTGAAGGTACTTCCGGATCCAGATTCCACTCATTGAGCTTGGAAATCGTAAAAACATTGGTAGCCGAAGCGTAGATCCTGATCTTGTTCAAGTGAATTTTCCTGGTTAATTCGGTAGGAAAACTATACGCGAACTGCACGTTTTTAAGCCTTACATAAGATCCGTTAATTACCAGCCGATCAGAAGTTGCGACGTTTCTCAAGTCAAATTTCACTGGTCTTGGGAATCGGGCACCGGTATTTTCAGGTGTCCAGTAATTGTTGGTATAAATCTCATGTGTAAATCCCTCCTGATTCCCCATTTCAGCCAATGCGCCAGCCAGTCGCGCGTCGACTTTTGCCGCGCCCTGGAACAAGATATTCAGTTCAAAATTCTTGTAAGAGAAGTCTGAGTTGAGTCCAAAAGTGTACTTCGGAAAAGAATTTCCAATGGCTGTCATGTCATCTGCATTGATCTTTCCATCGTTGTTGAGATCAATGTATTTCACATCACCAGGCTTGGTGTTGGCTGCATACGTTGCTTTATACTCCGCAATCTCCTGGGTGGTCTGGAATAGCCCGGCCGTTTTAAAACCCCACAATGTGTTGATCGGCAATCCCTTGGCGATGATATACCGTGGGTCAATATCCGAACCGGCAATGTAAGGCCCGGTCCCTTTCAAGTCCACGACTTTGTTTTGATTGATGCTCAAATTAGCTCCCAAACTGTATCTGAACCCTGATGAAGAAGGCGTTCCCCTGTAATTCAAACTAAATTCCCAGCCCTTGTTCTCAACGGTTCCTGCGTTTTGAGGAGAAGCCGTTAAACCGATCGTCGCCGGAATTTCAAGGTTAAGCAAAATGTCATTGGTCAGCTTGCGGTAATAATCTACCGTCAGATTCAGCCTTTTGTGCAGGAAGGAAGCATCAAGTCCAAGATCCAGCTGAGTCGTCGATTCCCATCCCAAATCAGTGTTAGCCAAAGTGTTCTGACGATAGCCTGGCACTGCCGCACCTCCAAAATTATAACCACTAGTGGTCAAAGCGGCATAATAACTGTAAAGATCAACTGATTGGTTACCGGTAATCCCCCACGATCCTCTCACTTTCAGGTCACTGACCGCTTTTTCCAAAGGCTCCCAAAATTTCTCTTTCGAAATCCGCCAGCCAGCAGAAAAGGATGGGAAAATACTATATTGTTTATCTCCCGTGAATTTTGACGATCCGTCATAACGTGCATTCACTTCCAGCAAGTATTTTTCTTCAAAGTCATAATTGACACGACCAAAATAAGACCGGAGGCCGAATTGCGCATCACGACCGGAGTTGCTCTTCGTTCCGTCGTTGGCTCCCTGTCCAATAGAGCCGATGTCATTGTTATAAAACCGTTCACGATAAGCGGACAGGAAAGTTTGTGTATTTCCAATCTGTGAATAGCCCAGCAGTCCTTTAAAATTGTGCCTGCCCCAGCTTTTCTCGTAAGTAAGAAGGTTGTTCAGTGTATATTCTTTAAGGTTATCCCGAACCTCTGTCAGGTTGTTGTTAGCAATTGTCTTTACAATACCTGTGTTCTTATCTATATTGGTATAGGAATTCGTGTAGTTTTTTTGCTGTGTAAAAAACCCTCTTCCTGCCAGTTGCGTTGAGAAAGTAAGCCCTTCCACGATATCCCAATCCGCCTTTACATAGCCTGCAAGATAATCTGTGTTCTGCCGCGACAGGCCGCCGATCTCGATAAACATCAAGGGATTGTTGCCTTGGGTACTTAGCCCGTAGGTACCATCTGGATACTTGGGAACCGCCCAGAGCGTACCGTGGAAAAAGTTGTTAAGGGGTGCGTCCGGGTTTGTCGTCGGAGCGGTGGTTTTGTTATAACGGTAATTAACATCTGCACTCACCCTGATTTTTTTAGAAACCTCATAATCAGAGTTAAGCCTAATCTCTCCTATTTTGTTATTAAAGTTGGTAATCACACCTTTTTGATCCTGATAGCGAACGCTCAATCTGGTCCTCATTACTTCATTCCCTCCTGCAACCGAAAATGTGTGGTTCTGCTGCGGTGCCACATGAAGCATGGTTTCAAACCAGGTATTTGGCAAGGGGTACTTTTCCCTGTCTGTCGCTGTCAGATACGTCTGGATGGACTGCTCTGTAAAACGGGCAGGCAATGCAGCACCTGCATTGGTATAAGCTGCAACCTGTTCCCGCATGTAGGCCTCTAATCCCATCATTTTGGGCACATTGGTCGATTTTTGAATGGCATAATAGCCATTATATTCAACCTGCACTTTGTTTCCCTTGGCTCTTTTCGTCTTTACCAACACCACACCATTGGTAGCCCTGGATCCATAAATGGCCGTAGACGATGCGTCTTTCAGTATCGTGACAGACTCAATATCGTCGGGATTAATATCACTCAGTCTTTGTTCAATGCCATCCACAATCACCAGTGCATCATTTTTACCCAAGTCGTAACCACTTGTGCTGCTGCTGTTGATGTTGAAAGTAGTGATTCCGCGAACACGTATCGTCGCATTGGATTTACCCGGCGAGCCACCCAGATCCGTCACGGTAACACCGGGCATCACGCCTTGGAAAGACTGCTGGATATTGGACACAGGCCGGCGGGTGATATCTTCTCCGCTGATCTGGGAAAGTGAATTGGTGAGACTGTTTCTTTTTTGGGTTCCGTAACCTACCACAACTACTTCTTCCAGCTGTTTGGTATCGGTAACAAGCTGGACGTCGACGACCGACTTTCCTCCAACCGATACTTCCTGCGTCACGTATCCTATGCCTGAAAATACGAGCGTCGAATTCGACGGAACTGCGAGTTCGTATTTTCCTTCCGGATTTGTAGAAGTGCCGGTCAGGCTATTTTTGACAACAATATTAACACCAGGAAGGCCTGTCCGGTCACTAGTGGATGTAACAGTGCCTCTGATGGCCACGTTTTGTGCCACCAGCTGGAAACTTCCCAGTATCAGCAGCGGCAATAGAATCCATTCACTTACGGAATGGAGAGGTTTAAATAAATTTCTGATCATTTTTTCGGATTGGTGAGTTTTGATTTTTTGATATCTGGTCATTAAACCTTTTAATTGGCTTAATTACACATCGTATACGACACAAGCGAAACCAATGGTCTACAACAAGTGAAACAGACAAGGAGCAGAATGACTAATTAGCCTTGGAAAGCGATTGGAAACCAAAAGCTATCCGCAACGCCAGAAGAAGGAGATGGCGTAACGCGACAATTTGATCGTTTGAAAGTAAAGTTGGATAATTTCATAATTCAGATAAATTTAGTGGTTTGTTAGACTCTCTACGGCATTATAGAAATCCTATATAATCTACTTACTTGGTAGACAAAGTAAGATAGATAAATATTGAGACGCAATATGATGCGACGACAAAAGCAAAATTCAGGCAAAATTTAACTAGAAGTGATATTAATAAATAAAAAAGTACAATCAAGATAGATTGTTCCGTCAATCTTCCCAACTGTCGCCCAGCTGCCCGACGGATCCTGTTTAGGAGACTTTTCTTCTGTTTTTTAGTTACAGAAAAGGTTTAATAATTATATTACCAAGCTTTGGTGCTTCTATTTATTCCATATAATAGGTTTGTCTTTTTTATTTCAAACAGCCTGTTTACTTTCGGCATTCACACATTGGATCAATATTACCCTTAATGGAAAAAGAAGTACCGCCTTATTTCGGTGTCAAAGAAATTGCCCGACGGGCCAATGTATCGATTGCGACGGTTGACCGCGTCATTCACAACCGAACAGGGGTATCAGAAAAAACAAAGCAAAAGATCAATGAGATCATTATTGAGCTGGATTATCAGCCCAACATACTAGCGAGCCGCCTTGCGTCAAAAAAAATAATCAGCCTCTCCATACTGCTTCCGCGCGTATCTGATGAAACAGACTTTTGGACCGCTCCATTTAAAGGAATACAGAGAGCCGAGGCTGAAATTAAAAAATATGGTGTTCATTTGAATACTTATTTCTTCGATCTGAATGATAAAGCTTCTTTTCAGAGCCAGGCAAACGCGATTCTTAAGACCGACGTCCATGGCGTGCTTCTGGCGCCCACTTTCATAGAAGAAGCAACTTTGCTGGCCAATTCCTGTCGGCATAAAAAGATCCCTTTTGTTTTCATTGACAGCAATATTCCCGAATTACATAGCTTGTCGTACATAGGACCGCATCTTTTTCAAAGTGGGTATGTGGCTGCAAAGTTACTGACTTATCGCCTTAGAGAAAGTAGCAAGGTGTTAGTAGTAAACATATCTACGGAGGTCGATAACTATAATTATTTACAGATTGAAGATGGTTTCCGTGGCTATTTCAAAGATCATCTGCGAGGCAATGAAATCATACGTGTCGACATTCGGGATACGGATTACCTGTCGGTAGCCCGGCACCTGACCTATGTTTTTCATTTGAATAAAGAAATCGACGCCGTTTTCGTGACCAATTCCAGGGTTTCGTCAGTCGCTTCTTTTCTCCGGAACAGTCATCGTGCCAGCATCCCGCTCGTAGGATATGACTACCTGAAAGAAAATATTGAGTATCTTAAAAACGGAGTGATCGATTTCCTGATCTGCCACAAACCTGAAGAACAGGGTTACCGGGGCGTTATGTCCCTGTATCAGACACTTGTTTTGGGTAGCCAAGTCGAAAAAATACACTTTATGCCCATTGATATTATAACGAAAGAGAATGAGGCCTTTTATTTGAATTGAAAAAAGAAAAAAGGGAGGATGTAGGAAAGGAAAAAGGGAATTAAACCTGCTCGCCGGGCGACGGAGAGCTCCAGAAGGAAAGGGACGAACGGAAACAGCAGTTGTATTTGAAAGCGCCTCCTGAAATTCGTAAATCCAGGCATTATCGATTCAAACCAATGAAAACTTCTTAAACTTTTCAAACCATTAGAACTGCCCCCCTTTCCATACAAATGATACCCAAACTGTTGCTTTTACAAAATTTCTCAAAACATTTTCATCAAAACAGAAGAATTAAAAATATAATACTAAATTTACGGGTACGTACCCGATATCAACGCATCATTGCTATTCCTAAACACTTTTTCTTAACTCATGCATAACCTGAACAGAAGAAAATTCATCCGTACCGCTGTTGCCACCAGTGTGGGAATAAGCATGTTCGATAACCTGTCATTTGCCAGCGTGGCAGATGGAAAGCGGGTTGGAATTATTGGACTGGATACATCCCACAGCACGGCCTTTGTAAAGGCACTGAACAACGCAACACCCGATCCGGTTTATGACGGATATCGTGTCGTCGCTGCTTACCCGCAAGGAAGCAAAGACATTGAATCCAGCGTTAAAAGAGTTCCTGCTTACACAGAGGAAGTTAAGAAGCTCGGTGTGGAAATTGTGGGCTCGATCAAGGAATTGCTGACCAAAGTTGATGTCATTTTGCTCGAAACGAACGATGGCCGGTTGCATCTTGAGCAGGCCATGGAAGTGTTCAAAGCAGGCAAAAGAATGTTTATCGACAAACCCGTCGCCGCTTCTCTTGCCGATACTGTGGCCATCTATGAAGCATCCAAAAAATACAAAATTCCCATTTTCTCTGCCTCAAGTCTTAGATATATCAAAGGCCTCGAAGGGATGGATAAATCCAAAGTTCTCGGTGCCGATACATATAGTCCTGCTACACTCGAAAAAACCCATCCCGATTTCTTCTGGTACGGTATCCATGGGGTAGAAGCGCTTTATACGGTGATGGGAACGGGCTGCAAAAGCGTAACGCGCGTAAGCACGCCGGATACCGATATCGTGGTAGGCATCTGGGCCGACGGCCGTACCGGAACGTTCCGTGGAACGCGCACCGGAAGACACGACTATGGCGGAACTGTTTTTATGCAGGACGGGAATAAAATATTAGGACCGTATGCCGGCTACGAACCGCTGCTGGTTGACATCATAAAATATTTCAAAACGGGACAAGTACCTGTAACTCCGGAAGAGACCATTGAAATATTCACATTTATGGAGGCAGCGGATGAGAGTAAAAGGCAAGGTGGTAAAAACGTTACCCTGGAAAGTGTCATAGGAAAAGTTAGAAAAAAATAAGCAAGTAGTACAGTCCCACCATTAACTGAAACACGCTTTGGGAAAAATTCTAAGACAATTCCTTTCATGGGCAAAAACCCTGGGCCCCGGACTCATCACAGCAGCCCTGGTATTTGGGCCAAGCAAGATGACCATCACCTCTCGTCTGGGAGCTGATTTCGGGTATTCTATGCTCTGGATAGTGGTTGTCGCTATTTTCTTTATGACGATTTTTACATCAATGTCTACCAGGATTGGCATTTCAACCGACAAATCTCTGCTCGAAACCATTCGAGAAAAATGGGGCAAGTCGGCTGCGATTTTGATGGGACTCGGTGTTTTCCTGGTAAGCACGTCCTTCCAGGCAGGCAATTCCATTGGCGTGGGTATCGCTTTGGGTGAATTGTATCATACCTCTCCGGTGCCTTGGATTGTTGGATTCAACGTCCTCGGAATAAGCCTGCTATTTTTAAGGCGTTTTTATAGTGTTTTAGAGAAAACGATGATCCTACTGATCATCCTGATGCTATTATCCTTTATAGCAACACTGTTTTACGCCAAGCCAGACCTTGCAGGCATTGCGAGCGGTTTCGTCCCGTCATATCCCGCAAATTCGTTGGCATTGATGATTGCCTTCACAGCCTCATGTTTTTCAATTGTGGGCGCCCTTTACCAGTCATACCTTGTGCAGGAAAGAAGGAGACAGCGCACCCCGGGCGCCGAAAACAAAAAGAGCGGAAGTGTAGCAGGGATTATCCTTTTGGGCGTAATGAGTGCTGTGGTCATCATCTGTGCCGCAGCTGTCCTTCACCCAAAAGGGATCAAGGTTAATTCGGCCTCAGATATGGCCAAGGCACTTGAGCCAATTTTTGGCACCAATGCTTCAACATTTTTCCTGATCGGTCTCTTTGGCGCTGCATTTTCGTCACTTATCGGAAACGCGTCAGTTGGAGGAACTTTGCTAGCGGATGCCCTCGGTTTTGGAAGCAAATTCAGTTCGGTTAAAGTACGTTACCTTATTGCACTTGTCATGATATTTGGTGCGGTCATTTCAATCAGATTTGGCAAACTGCCCCTGGAACTCATCATTTTTGCTCAAAGCATTACTATTTTCGTAGTCCCTTTTATTGGCACCGCAATGTATGTTGTGGCAAACGACTCAAAAATAATGGGTCTCCAAAAGAACAGTATCACTGTAAAAGTGTTTGGTGCATTAGGATTGCTGTTACTCTTTGCATTAGCAATCAATAACGTGGAAACCATATTTTTTAATAACCCCTTGTTTAAATAAGTAGCGCAGATGATGTCATTTTCAGCCATCGCGAGCCATTAACTTAATTCCGATTTTCTTAATGCTGGACAATCATTCTCTTCAAGAACCTTTTTTAAAACCTTCTGCTGCACTCATCGCTGATGTTTCCAAACTTGAAGGAGACATTCTGATATTGGGCGCGGGCGGCAAGATTGGCCCGAGTATCGCACGGCTCACGCGCCAAGCCCTGGACATAGCCGGAAAGTCAAACCGGGTTATCGGCGTTTCCAGATTCAGTGAGGCGGGACTGGCAGCAGAGCTTAACAAGGATGGAATAGAAACGATTGCAGCCGACATACTTGACGACGCGCAGTTACAATCGTTGCCGGATGCACCAAACGTGCTCTACCTAGCAGGGACCAAATTTGGCACAAGCAATAACCAGCCTTATACCTGGGCGATGAACAGTTATCTGCCTGGTCGTGTTGCCGAAAAATACCGTAATTCTAACATTGTAGTTTACTCCACTGGCAATGTGTACCCGTATACACCAGTAGGTTCCGGCGGTGCAACCGAAGAGCTTCCCGCAGAGCCTGTTGGCGAATACGGTCAGTCCTGTCTGGGAAGGGAAAGAATTTTCCAGTATTTCTCATCAAGATACGGAACGCCTGTTCTGATCTATCGGCTCAACTACGCCATTGATTTCAAGTACGGTGTTTTACTGGAGATCGCGAAGTCGGTCTTGGCCAAAAAGCCGGTCAACCTACTTACCGGCAACGTGAATGTGATATGGCAAAGCGACGCCAATGAAATGGCGATCCGCTCTTTGCTTCATTGCGAATCACCATCTAAAATATTAAATATAACCGGCCCTGAAACCGTTTCGGTGCGCTGGCTGGCGCATGAATTTGGCAAACATTTTGATATGGAACCTGAATTCATCAATGACGAACAGCCCACAGCGCTCCTGAGCAATGCCGCAGAATCTTTCCGGCTATTCGGCTACCCGCAGGTCACATTAAAGGAAATGATTGCAATCACAGCAAATTGGCTGAAAAGCGGGGGTGAAACCATTAATAAGCCCACGCATTTTCAAGAAAGGAAAGGGAAATATTAGTCGGCGGGCGGCTTTCGGCAATCAGCTTTCGGCTGTCACCCAGAGGGCCAAATAAATTTTCAGCCTCGGTTGAATCAGTCCCCGCAACAAATCAAACGAAAAGCATTATCCGGAAATGAAAAATCTATCCGAAGAAAAGAAAACGCTCCTGCAACAGGGAACGGTAATTCCAGCACATCCACTGGCATTAACAGCCGCATTGAAACTCGACGAAAAAAGACAGCGAGGCCTGACAAAATACTATATCGCCAGTGGAGCAGGCGGCGTCGCTGTGGGTGTACACACAACCCAGTTTGAAATAAGAAATCCTGGCATTGACCTTTTTGAAACCGTTCTTGAGCTTGCTGCTGACGAGGTTCAAAAAGCGGCATTATCAAGACCCTTTTTGAAAATTGCCGGCGTTTGCGGAAGTACGGCACAGGCTATCGACGAGGCCCGGCTTGCCGTGAAGCATGGTTACGATCTGGGCCTTGTAAGTATGGCCGCACTGGGAGATTATACCGAGGATGAAGTAATCGCGCATATTGAAACGATTTCTGAAATCATTCCCGTCTTCGGGTTTTATCTTCAGGCTGCCATCGGAGGACGAATTTTCAGTTATGATTTCTGGCTGAAATTTGCAAATATCCCGAATGTCCTTGCCATAAAAGTTGCAGCATTTAACAGGTATCAAACACTTGATGTAGTTCGCGCAGTGTGCAATTCCCCGCGCAGAGATGAAATAGCACTCTATACCGGAAATGACGATAACATTGTGGCAGACCTGCTTACAACCTACCGCTTCAATGTGAACGGACAGATTGTAGAGAAAGGCTTCACAGGGGGGCTGCTTGGTCATTGGGCGGTTTGGACCCAAAAAGCAGTTGCATTGTTAGCCGAAATCAAAGCGTGCACAAAACAAGGAACTGTCCCCATTGATGCGTTGCTTACCAAAAATATCCAGGTCACCGATATGAACGCAGCCATATTTGATCCTGCTCATGCATTTCATGGTTGTATTACCGGTGTTCATGAAGTCCTTAGAAGACAAGGCTTAATGGACGGAATCTGGACATTAAATCCCACAGAAAATCTTTCTCCTGGTCAGTTTGAAGAAATTTCCCGTGTCACCTCGGAATATCCACACCTTATTGATGATGAATTTGTTCAGGCACTTTTGAAAGATTTCTGAAGAATACTTCCTCCACCTGCGTCGTTTATTCAGCTCCGGTCATGATTTGCATCTGACCGGTATTTTTTTGTATATTCTCTCTCTATAAGGTGCAACGGAAATATTCCATACCTTTGCATTACGCCTAGCGTTTACAGAATTAATACCTATTTGTTTACATAATAATGAAAGAAGACTCTCTATCAAACCGAGCGTACACCGAACTGAGAAGCAAGATACTGTCCAGCCAACTCACATCCGGCACAAGATTAAAGGAAGACGAATGGTCTAAAAAACTTGAAGTCAACCGGATGGCAGTCAGAGAGGCACTCACGAGGCTACTTGGGGAGCAATTGATTGTCCAGGGAGAGAAGGGGGGATTTTTCGTAAAAACCATGACAGTCGAAGACAGCAGACAAATCCGCGAGATTCGCGAGATACTAGAGCTAGGTGCCGTGCGACTTTCTATTCTAAAAAATGACCCCACCTACATTGCCGAACTGGAACGCATATGTAATGACTTCACCTCAATGGTCGAGCGCGGATACTTTGGCGGAGCTTGCGAGGCAGACGTAAAATTCCATGAAATTCTTATCGAAAGCTCAGGTAATGAGAAACTTATTCATTTGTATCGAGCAAGCAACATCCCTCTTTTTCATCAGAAACTCGGAAAGACCCAAACTCACATGGACGATTACGAACTCACAGACATGGAGCACCGCGCCATCGTCAAGGCCATTAAAGAACAGGATTACAAAGGCGCATCCGAAGCCCTGACAAAACACCTGGAACGTGGCGAGGTAGCCTCTCTGGACTTAACCTGATACACGACACACTCAGTAATAACCTTCCTGCCCTTACTACATCACAGCTTTTCTTCGGAAAGGCTTTTTTTATGCTATTCCAGACCGATCCCGAAACACGACTACCCAACCGCCTCCCCCAAAAAATTCTCTCACAAGACAATCGAAGGCAATTCAGCAAAATCACCTTCATTTAATTTTTGATATCTGAAATTAAAAAAAATAAAATTTTGCTTTTTTTGTAAACAAAATAAAAATATATTTGTAAACAATAATAACGAAATATCGATCAATACGAAGTCCGCCGCAGCTTAGGACAAACGATATTTACTTTCCAAGCCCACCAAATGCAATTGCCTATGAGAAAAGAATGATACCTAAAAAGTATTACGTAAGGCCACTGACAAAAGAGCTTCACCGCACGCCGGTATAGAGTAGGCCAGAATTCAAACGAATTAAATTTTATCAATAATTCATAAGCAGAGAAAATTAGATTATGAAAAAAATTCTAGCACCAATGAGAGCTTCTTACTTAAAAGCCTCGTTAGTAAAAACCTTTTTCTTTAGCCGCTTGGCTGTTTATCATTTAGGTCTTTGCCTATTGATTGTTTCAGCAGCAGGCTCCGCTTCCGTCGTTCATGCACAGCAAATCAAAAAAGTTTCGGGTAAAATCATTGATCTAAAAGGCGCCCCTGTTCCCGGGGCTTCAATTGTTGTAAAAAAATCAACACTGGGTGCGATTGCAGACGAAAATGGAAAATTCTCTATCTCTGCCCCATCAGATGCCACTACTTTGGTCATTTCTTATATCGGAATGAAAACACAGGAAGTTGAAATTGGAAACAAAACGATCCTGGACGACATTATACTCAGCGACGAAGGACTCGGCCTCCAAGAGGTCGTCGTGACCGCATTGGGTATCGAACGATCAGCCAAAACACTGACTTATTCCACGCAAAAAATTAGTAGTGAGCAAATTAACGAAGTACGTGACGCCAACTTCACCAATACTTTGTCGGGAAAAATTGCCGGACTTACCATTACACCCTCGTCAAGCGGGCCTGGAAGTGCCACAAGAATAATCCTTAGAGGTAACCGCTCAATTCAGGGAACCAACAATGCCCTGATTGTCGTAGACGGCGTTCCAATTGACAACTCAACCGTTTCAGGCCAGGTAAGAAATGACTCTGGTGATGACAACCGGGGAACAAGTGGCAGCGATGGTGTTGCCAACATCAACCCGGACGACATTGAATCCATCAATATTCTCAAAGGTGCGGCCGGCGCGGCCTTATACGGTAGCCGTGCAGCAAACGGTGTTATGATGATTACAACGAAGAAAGGCAAAAGCGGTGGAGTGAATGTGAACATCAACTCTGGCGTTTCATTTGATAAAGCGATGACCACACCGTCATTGCAGAACCAATACAGCCAGGGAGCGGGAGGGATTTATTCAGCCCTTGGAACCGGGAGCTGGGGAGCGGCCATCACCGGCCAGACTGTAACCGACTGGGCTGGAAAAAGTGTTCCGTTACAGGCTTTTCCCAACAACATCTCTGATTTTTACAGAACAGGCGTTTCGACAAATAATGCAGTGAGCGTAAGCGGAGGAACCGATAAAATAACCACCTATCTTTCATATGCCAATAACAACGCGAACGGAATTGTACCGACTAACAGCCTGACACGCAACACATTCAACGGAAGGATCGGAATAAATTTAACAAGCAAATTGACCGTTGACGCTAAGGTGACTTACACACTTCAGAAGGTAAACAACAGACCAGGCGTAGGTGGCGACGGCTTTGTAGTAGCCAACCTGTCGCATCTTCCGCGTTCAGTAAACCTGGAAGATTTGAAAGATTACAAGACTGTGAGCTCTACGGGAATTGAAACACAACGTTATTGGACAAACCCTGACCCTGTGTACATGAACCCGTATTGGACCATTTACAATACCAAACACCTGGAAAACAGAAGCCGCGTTACATCGTTGATCGCTTTGAAATATAAATTTACCGATTGGCTGAATATACAGGGACGTATCAGCAACGACAGCTACAACGATTTCAACACGCATAAGTATTCAAACAACACCGCGAATTATGCACGCCTTCCAGGAGGTTTTTACCTTGAAGAGAATGCGCTCATCTCGGAACGCAACATCGACGTATTGTTGAATGGTACCAACAACCTCTCTAAGGATATTAAAATTACGTATAACCTAGGTGGTTCAATGTTGTTGAGAAACTTAAGAAGAAGACAAAATTATGCGGATGGACTGGGTATCCCGAACAAATTTGACCTGGGTTACGCCACCAACCTTGGAGCTACCACAAGCACAGCGAAAAGAGACCTGCACTCCGTATATGGAACTGCACAATTTGATTTCAAAAACTACCTGTTCCTGGATATCACTGCTCGTAACGACTGGTCGAGTACGTTGCCTGCACCGCACTCCTATTTTTATCCATCGATTGGTCTTTCCGGAATATTGTCGGAAATGGTACATCTTCCGAACTGGATCAGCCTGGCCAAAGTACGTGCATCTCTTACCAAGGTTGGGAACGACACGGATCCCTACCTAATCAATCAGACCTATTCGTTTTCACGCGGTACGTTCGGCGGATTTGTTACAAGCAGTTCAGTTCAGGCCCTTGCAGGCCTTAAACCTGAATTGACCCAGTCGCTCGAATTTGGCACAGACTGGCGTTTCATCGAAAATCGCTTTGGCATTGACCTGACTTATTATAAAACCAATACCAGAAACCAGTTACTGGCCATTGCCGCACCAGCGTCTTCGGGCTACGCTTCCCGGTTTATTAATGCAGGAAACATCGAAAACTCAGGGCTTGAAGTAGTGTTGTCGGCCAAAGTTTTGCAGGCTAATAACTTTACGTGGAATATGGGTCTTAACTACGCCCTGAACCGCAATAAGGTGATTAAGCTGGACCCAAGGATCACGCGTGTGTATCTTGGATCCGGCACCAATGTTCGTACATCAACACCGCTTGTGGTGGAAGGACAGAGCTATGGAGATATGTACGGGTATAAATGGAAACAGCTGAACGGACAGAATCTGGTCGACGCAAACGGCGTACCGGTAAGATCGGATGTGATTGAAAAGATAGGTAATTACAACCCGAAATTCACTGCCGGTTTCAGCAATAATTTCTCTTATAAAAATTTCACACTTGGCCTTTTGATCGATGGAAAATTCGGCGGAATCGTGACTTCGGGATCCGCTGCGCAGAATGCGTACTTTGGAAATGCGGACTACACAACCAACTACCGGGCCGCTGGATCGTGGGTGTTGCCAGGTGTTACCGCAGAGGGGAAAACTAATGCCACGCCGATCAACGCAGAAAAATTCTGGACTACTGTTTCTCAGAACAACTACTCGTGGGCTGAGTTCTTCACCTACGATGCAACGGCTGTTCGGGTACGGGAGCTGACATTCGGATATGAATTCAAGGCGCTTCCCAAGTTTATTAAAGCGGCCAAGATATCATTCGTAGCACGGAACCTGTTCTTTATTTACAGAGGAAATGCGATTCTGGACATTCCAGGCATAGGCAAACGGAAAATCGATTTCGATCCTGAGGTGAGCATTGGTAACAGTAACTACCAGGGTATCGAATACAACAACCTGCCTTCGACCAGAAGCATGGGATTAAATCTTAAACTCTCATTTTAATTAAAACTGATGATGGTCATGCGTATCAAGATAAAAAAATATTTCAGCCTTTCAATCGGTGCGATGCTTTTGATTGGCCTGGGCCTGAGCAGCTGTACTGATAATTTTGAAGCAATGAATACCGATGCTACGAAACTTGCGTCGGTGAGCGCTACGGAATTTCCTTACATGTTTGCCAACGCGCTGATGACAACTACTCTGGCACCCAACGATTTTGAAATTGGTGAAGGAACGGTGGCGGGAGTTTACTCACAGTTTTATGCGCAGGCCGCCATGTCATTCCCTACCGACCGTTACGTGATCAAACAGGAATGGATGCCGGCTGTATGGAACCCTGTTTACATCTCAGCTGCCCCGCAGTTGAAAACGATCATGGAAAAAACGGACGAGAAATTGCCGGAAAACGCGATTGCAAAAGTATGGTGGGTATGGATGTTCCACAGAGTTACGGACTATTTCGGACCTACGCCTTATTTTGAGGCAGCCAACGGAAAAGACGCAGTTGCTTTCACCCCTCAGGACTCGATCTATTATGATTTTTTTAAAAAACTGGATGCGGCTTCAACTGTTTTAAAGGCCGCCGGTGCTGCCACGCCGTATGATAAATTTGACCTGGTCTACAATGGTAAAGGAAAACAATCTCCCGCCGCCTGGGCTAAATTCGCCAATACGCTTCGCTTACGCCTGGCTCTTCGCATCTCCAAAGTAAACCCGACCCTGGCCAAACAACAAGCCGAAGCTGCTGTTGCTGCCGGTGTAATGACCGCCATCACTGACGACGCATACATGCCGAAATCGAGTGCAGTTTATAATGAGAGAAACGGACTTTCCCAGATTGTCGCGTGGGATGAACTCAGAATGAGCTCTTCGATGGAATCGATGATGAAAGGCTATGACGATCCGCGGATGCCTATTTATTTCCAACCTGCAACATTTACCGGAAAATTCGACGGTGTACGGAATGGGTTATTGGTTGTTGAAAAACAAATGGACATCAATTCAAGGAAATACAATTCCAACCTGGGTTCGCGCTGGGCGACGAATGTAGGCAACGGTGCGTTCACTGCTAATTTTGGCGTGCCTCAAAACATCATGCATGCGGCTGAAGCGTACTTCTTGAGAGCAGAAGGCGCGTTGAATGGCTGGAATATGGGAGACAATGCTCAAAACCTGTACGAAACGGGCATAAAGATGTCAATGGCACAGTGGGGAATTACCGATCAGGCTGTCATTACAAAATATATTGCTAATACGGCGACGCCTATTCCTCCTTTGGACGGACAAAATTCGCCCGCGGTAAATAATTATCCTGTAAAATTCAGTACGGTGGCCGACATGCAGCGGAAGCAGGTAGCTCAGCAGAAATGGCTTGCGTTGTTTCCGGATGGTATGGAAGGATGGGCGGATATCCGCCGCTCAGGTCTTCCTGAACTTTACACGATCGTTCACAGCGAAAACGCTGATCTGCCGGAGGGTAAGAGGATCCGTCGCATGCCTTTTCTTGACACAGAAAAACAAACCAATACTGCCGCTGTTACCGCTGCTGTTAAAATGCTGGGTGGCCCAGACAATGCTGCCACGCCGCTATGGTGGGACAAGAATTAATGAATTACATGATGTGATTGAAGTTTAAACATGGATACCTGCCAGAACTTCAACACAAGTATTGAGTTAAGTATCATGAGAATATTTGTTGTGCTTTGTTGGATGATTATTACACTTGGGCAGGCTTCCGCCCAAGTGTATTCAATTGACACGGCCAAATTCATTAATCCGGCAACACCGATTCCCGGACACCCCCGACTTCTTCTTTTAACAGGGGAAGAAGAACAAATAAAAAACTCCATTAAAACTCAACGTATATGGAAGGAAGTGCACACCGAGATCATTCGTCAGACGGACAGTATCATCGACACCAAACCAGTTGAGCGAATCTTGTTCGGTGTGCGTCTTCTTGCTAAATCCCGCTATGCATTACATCGGATTTTCAATCTGAGCTATGCATGGCGAATGACCCGAGACAAAAAATATTTAAACAGGGCTGAGCAGGAATTACTGGCCGTTGCCAATTTCAACGATTGGAACCCGGGCCATTATCTGGATGTGGCCGAAATGACCATGGCGGTTGCCATTGGCTACGACTGGCTTTACAATGACCTTTCGGAGAAATCCAGAAACATCATCCGGGAGGCGATCATTACTAAGGGAATTGCAACTTCATTTGACAGCCAATACCCTAACTATAGAAAATGGCTTTCTGTTACCAATAACTGGAATCAGGTTTGCAACGCAGGGATTTCGTTCGGCGCGCTGGCGATTTATGAAAGTGATCCGGTCCTTGCGCAAAAGGTTGTCAACCGATCGGTTGCCAGCATTGACATTGCCATGAAAGATTATGATCCCGACGGCGCTTTTGCCGAAGGATATACCTATTGGGGTTACGGAACAACCTTTAACATCATGTTCCTCAATGCTATTGAAAAGATCTTCAAAACCGATTTTGGTCTGACCAAACAAAAAGGCTTTTTAAAAACGGCCGCGTATCTCGAACATATTGTCGGCCCCACTGGAAAGAGTTTCAACTACTCTGACGCTTCTGAAAAAGCCGTGTTACAGCCCGCCACATTCTGGTTTGCCAGCAAATTGAAGGATCCCTCCCTGATATGGAATGAACGCGTTTTTCTATCAAAGGAACGAATAAAAGAGAATTCTGATCGTTTGCTTCCTGCGATTATGATTTGGGGAAAGGGAATAGAAATGGATAAAATAACACCACCGTCTGCCAAATTCTGGACAGGCAGCGGCCGAAATCCAGTGGTATTTATGCGATCATCGTGGATAGATCCTAATGCAGTTTTCGTCGGCCTCAAGGGCGGATCACCCTCTGTGACGCACGGCCATATGGATGCAGGCTCGTTTGTAATGGACGCGGAAGGAGTCCGCTGGGCCATGGATTTTGGATTTCAGGAGTACACGGCGCTTGAATTGAAAAATATCAATTTGTGGGCAGACAAACAGGATGGTCAACGCTGGGAAATTTTCCGGTATAACAACTTTTCACACAACACACTGACAGTAAACAATGAACTACAACGGGTGGATGGCTCTGCTCCTATCGTGAGCTTTAGCAATGATCCGAAATTCACCAATGCAGTTACTGATCTTACATCTTCCTATAAAACCCTGCTTTCGAAAGCGCAACGCGGAGTCGCAATTTGTGATGGAAAATATGTTCTGGTAAAAGACGAAATTAAAACACTCGATAAAGAGACAACCATTCGCTGGGCAATTCTCACTCCTGCGGAGGTAAAACTGAATGGCAACAAGGCCGAGCTCACGAAAAATGGCAAAAAATTAACACTCGTTGTTAAAGGAATAAAGGCCGACATGAAAACCTGGACAACTACACCACCCCGGGATTATGACGAACCCAATCCGGGAACAACTCTGGTCGGATTTGAAGTAACAGTCCCGGCATCGACCAGCCAGTCCTTTGAAGTATTTATGTTGCCTGGAAATGCCGATATTGATCCGGCTATCGACATCAAACCACTAAGGGAATGGCTCAAATAGCCTTCCTTAATTATTTAATTTTTACCTGATTTACAAAAGTTTATGAGAAGGTTTCTTCCGCTGATATTGATTTGTTTTTTGAGTTTACCCGTCTTTTCGCAGCATGTAGTGTTAGTACCTTTACCGGAGGTAGTTCAATATCACGAGGGGCAGCTGCCCCTCGTGAATATTTCCATTAGTCTGCCGTCAAATGCGCCTGCTGATATCCGCTTTGCTTTGGGTGAGTTAAAATCCATTATTGAGGATCGCACGGGGCAAAAAGTAAAAACCACAACATCTTCCTCCAATCCGACATTTGCGTTTTCAGTTAAAGAAAAAGGCAGAGAAATTCCCGAAACCGGCGAAATGATTGGTGCCAGCAAAAGAGAGTATTACAAACTTGAAATCACCCCGTCAAAACTAAAAATAACCTCAAATACGAGTGCAGGGCTATATTACGCCGTTCAGACTATCCGGCAATTGATTCAGGAAAAAGGCAAAAAGGCTTACCTGCCGACCGCCAATATTGAAGACAAACCCAAGCTGGCGTATCGCGGCGTGATGATGGACTTTGCACATGGCGGGTTACCGACAGTGGATGAGATCAAAAAGCAAATCGACTTCCTGGCGATCTGGAAAACCAACCAGTACTACTTTTACAATGAAGTAAGTATGGAGTTAAAGGGCTTTCCTACGGTTGCGTACCAATCGGGCTATACCCAGGAGGAAGTGAAAAGCATCATTGCGTATGGGAAACAGAGGCATATGGACGTGATCCCTTTTCTGAATTTGTACGGCCATTTACACGAGTTACTTCGGAATGAAAAGTATGCCGACCTGTCCATTGGTCAATATGGACATGAACTGGATCCGCGCAAGCCTGCTGTAAATGAAATGCTTAAAAATTGGATCAAGCAGTATACGGAAATTTCCCCAAGCCCTTTTATACATGTTGGTTTTGATGAAACATGGGAAACCAAGAGAATCGCGGACGACAAAGACGCGAAAATTAATTCAGAAGAATTATGGCTGACACAGCTCACCATTGTACAGGATGAACTTAAAAAATATGGCAAGACCGTCATGGCATGGACGGATATGAACAATTACTATCCGGATATCATGAAGAAGCTCCCTAAGGACGTCATTCCGGTTATCTGGGAATATAAGCCTGATACAGTAGAGATTAACCGGTATCTGAATCCTGTTCTGAAAGAGAAGAAAAACTTTTTCATCCAGCCTGCCGTCTCGGGTTGGGGCCACATATACCCCGACGCGGATTACACATACACCAACATCGACTTGTGCCTTAAAGCGGGCTTGAAAAATAAAACCCTTGGATTCATTAATTCTGTCTGGACCGATCCCGTCGAACCCTTTGTAAGGCCATCGTGGATGTTTATGGCTTATGGATGCATCGGTGCCTGGGAAGGCGTTGTGCCGGATAAAAAGACGTTTACAAAAAATTATAGCGCCATTTTATATCCAAAAGTGGCCGACGAAATGCAAAAGGCATTGGACTACATGGCGCTCTCAGGTATGTATTTGGACAAATGCCTGGGCAAAAATACCAATGGAATGCCACGCGGAACGATCATAGAAAGTTGGTCAAATCCGTTTTTGCCTTATTACCTCAAAAACACTGGAGAGCACGTCGAAGACTTCAAAAACGCCCGTCGAATGAGCGAAGAAGCACAGGGAATGCTTATCACTGCTCTGGGAAAATGCGACAAGAAAGATGCTGCCTTTATCAATTCCATGCTCGTAACCGCCCGGCTCATGACCTATTCGGCGACCCGCTTCCTCTGGGCCAAAACCATCTGCGACAGATGGAACGAGTCGATGTTGACCAAAAAGAAAAATGACTTCGTCGTGTATGATATCACACATCTCTGCCATGGCTTACTGATTGACGTAATGGACGAGAACGGGGAATTGAAAACCGCCTATAATCAGGCATGGCTTACTGAAAACATGCCTTACCGAATGAATACCATTCTTGGCCGGTTCGATGTCGAATACGGCTTGTGGCAAAAGTTGTTTTTAAAAGTCGTTGATTACCGGATACAGAACGTGCCTGAACATGTAGCTGCAAAGTCTTTTGAAGAGCTCTTCAAGCCTGATTTTTGAAGGAAATTGGGCCGGAGCACAGGCGACTAATCAATTTGAAATAGAGGGCAATCTCACATTTTACTGAAATTTTGTAAACTATTTTTAATTGTTTTTGTAAACAAAATTTTAATTAATACATTTGAATTAATTACTTTTCGACTCAACATCCGCCGCAATGCTCTTTTCCAAGCTCACATACAAAACGATCAATCAGCTGGTAAAAGAGTATGTTGTAGTACTTCCTTTGGCCGCGATTGAGCAACATGGACCGCATTTGGCGGTATCAACAGACACGGATATTGTTAGCCGGGTCGCACAAGAGACAGAGGCCCTGCTCCCTGATGACGTATTACTGTGCCCTACCCTTCCATTCGGTTCCAGTCATCACCATCTCGCCTTTGGGGGCACCTTAAGTATTTCAATTACTACATACACGCAAGTTGTGATTGAGCTGGTTGAGTCATTGTTACAAAACGGTTTCCGGAAAATTGTACTGCTGAACGGCCACGGAGGGAATATCACTCCTGTTAAACAGGCACTGGCTGTATTAGGCAACAAGTATGACAGTACGATTTCGCCTAATATCGCCCTGGTCACTTACTGGGAAACAGCCGGTAACGTTTTTGCGGGAGCGGCACCTATGAAGAGCCCCGCATTGAGCCATGCATGCGAATATGAAACCAGCATGATGCTTCATTTATTTCCGGAAAAGGTATGGATGAACCTGGCCGAAAGATCACAGCGACCTGAAAGCAATGGCTTTATTCCTTTTGAAGATGATGAAGCTTACAGGGGCGTAACGATATTCAAACAAACCGCTTTTATTTCATCCAACGGAAGCAGCGGAGAGCCACAATTAGCGACCGCAGAAAAAGGTAAACATCTGTTTGAAAACGCAGTAAAATCAGTGACGAATTTCATAGAATCTTTTAAAAACTGGCCCATATTGCCCGATTTGTCTCATGAGTAAAATTGAAATAAAACACCCGGATAAAAAAGTAGACACAGGAGCATATTCAGCTGGCGTACTGGTTGATGACTGGCTGTTTATCAGCGGACAGGGTTCCGTAGACCTGGCCACAGGAGAAGTGATCCGTGGAACGATCGAGCAAGAAACCACTAATACACTCACACATATCAAGAAAATCATTGAAGCCGCAGGCGGAACAATGGCGGATATTGTAAAATGTACATCGCACTTGAGTGACATCAACGAATTTGACCGCTACAACACCGTTTATGCGTCTTTTTTCCCAGGGATAAAACCAGCCAGAACGACCGTACAATCTGTACTGGGAGATGGGATCAAGGTGGAGATCGATGCAATCGCCAAAATTGGGAGTGGGACGAAGGGAGTTTGAAGGGGTTTAAACAGTTTGGAAGTTTAAGGAGTTTGAAAGTTTAGAAGTTTGGGGCATGCAAGCCCAGCCAGAAACTCCTTAATTAAACTCCTTAAACAACAAACTAATGAACTCCTTAAACCATCAAACTAACAAACTTCTTAAACACTTAAACGAAAAAACTGACAAACTAAAAAAGTCGAACAACGCAGTCTCTGCTTGTGTGTTATGAGTGAAAAAATAAGAATCGGTACCGTCGGATTGGGATTAATGGGCAGCAGCATTGCCACGTGCATTCTTGCGGCGGGTCATGAAGTGACGTCATTGGTGCTCACGATGCAAGAGGCCCGAACCGCTCAAAAGCGGATCCTGGGATTCCTCGAAGAATTGTCAGCGGAAGGCTTGTTGTCTTCTCCACCAGAATATGTTATTCAAAGGATAACCATCACGGACGACATTCTGCTCCTTGAGGATCACGAGGTAGTCATTGAATCGATCACTGAAAATGTAGACGCGAAAAAGGAGATTTACCGCCAGCTGGAGCAAATACTGTCACCCACTGCCATTATTGGCAGCAACACCTCGGCAATACCAGTCAGTGTGTTACAGGAAGGTTTGGAACATCCCGAACGGTTGTTGGGTATACATTGGGCGGAACCAGCTCATATTACCCGGTTTATGGAGGTAATCTGCGGGAAAGATTCTGACATCAAATATGCACAACAGATCGTGACGCTGGCTGAAAGCTGGGGTAAAGAGCCATCCCTTTTGAAAAAGGATATCCGCGGCTTTATCACCAACCGGATCATGTATGCAATGCTGCGGGAGGCTTTTAACCTGGTTGAAAACGGCTATGCAACGCCAGAGGATGTGGATCGTTCACTGCGCAACGACCTTGGCTACTGGATCACTTTTGCGGGGCCATTCCGGTTTATGGACCTAACGGGAATTCCTGCATATTTAACAGTCATGAAAGACCTGTTTCCCGAATTGGACAATACTTCCAAAACGCCGGAAACTATGGAAAAACTGGTTGCGGCAGGTGCAAAGGGTGTAAGTAATGCCCAGGGTTTCTACCCATACACCAAGGAATCCGCAGCCAAATGGGAAGAAAAATTTATTGAATTCAGCTACGATATCAGGAAACTGGCGGAGAAGTATAAAGGGGAATTTGAATGACGACTATAGAATCAATCAAAGCGACGGAGGTTATTGTACCGGCCAGGCCCGGCAGCCTGAATTCAGAGCAGGTGCTGGATAAGGATACAGAATTTGCCAAAAAATTTATGACCGGTGAAAGCTGGACTTCTTTTGCAGATCAACCCAAATGGATTGTTGAAATAAAGCTACGCAACGGACTGATTGGCATTGGAGAAACATACCGCAGCGCTTCAAAGGAACTGCTTTACGAGGCCATGCAGGAATTCACCGGAAAAGATATTTTAAAACTGAACTGGCGCAGACTTCCCGTTTCGGACCAACGAATCTACGAGGCTTTTGAATCGGCTGTGCTGGACCTAATCGGAAAAATCCTTCACGCGCCCGTTTATCAGCTACTTGGTGGTGGGTACCGCGAAAAGGTCGATTGCATGGGCTGGACCGGGCGGAGAACACCGGAAGATGCGGCTCAAAAAGCGTACGATGCCATGCAGAAAGGGCATAAAGTGTTTAAATTCAAATGTTCCGACGAAGACCCGGTACGCTTGTGGACTGACGAGATCAGAAAAAAATGTGGTGACGGCATCAAAATCCTGCTGGATCCCAACCAGAGATGGAATGACGTAGATACAACTATGTCACTGATGGACGGCGTCGACAAAGAAATTATGCTCGGGCTGGAAGATCCTATCCTCCATGCTGACGTTGCGGGATTTAAGTATCTCAAAGAACATCTGAACATGCCTATGTACAGACATATCTCCCTTCCCTACACGCAGGATATCAGGGATATGATCGATTTTGTAAGAGCCGACGCAGCGGATGGTTACAACTTTAACGGCTCTGCTTACAATTGCGTATTGCTTGCGGAGATCGCGCATTTGGAAGGCAAACCGTGTTGGCGGGGTTCGGAGGTGGATTTGGGCATTTCTGAAACCATGGGCCTGCACATAGCAGCTGCGAGCATCAACTGCACCATCCCGTCCGACATTTTTGGAGAATTGGTCAGAACCGACGATTTGATTCTCAATCCGATTCAGTTTGAGCAAGGAGCGGCAATTGTTCCTGTTGGCGATGGACTTGGTATTGAACTCGATTTCGCCGCGATTGAAAAGTATAAAACCAATCAAATTTTAGAGACAGCCCTATGAGCAAGTCGGTTATTTCGTGGTTGATATTATTTGCATGCAACCTCATGTGGGCGTTTCATTTTACCAGCATCAAACTGGTGCAGGATCAGGTAGGTCCCTATTTCACCGTATGGGCTCCCATGTTACTCGCGACAATTTTCCTGGCGCCATTTGTGATCAAGGACTTCAAAAAGGGAGGCAAAAAGTTTAAGGACATTCTGATATTCGTTCAATTGGCCGCTTTGGGTGCTTTTCCCTCACAAGTTTTGATGACTTATGGTACCCAATACTCCCTGGCCAGCAATTCGGCGATCCTCGTACTTACACTACCCGTTATTACTGCCGTGTTTGCGTTTTTAATTTTGAAAGAAAAAATGAACCGGATCAGGTGGATCAGCTTTGGCATTGCCATAGTGGGGGTAGCGCTTTGCTCGACAGACGACATCAAAAAAATGGATCTGAGCTCCCGTTATGCATTAGGCAACCTGCTCATTTTCTTGGCCATCATTGGGAACGCCTATTATAATGTAGGCTGCAAAAAGATCGCCGAAAAGTACACGGAGATGGAAATGGTATTTTACACGTACCTCGTGATGGTCATTCTGCTAGCTCCGCTGGTGTGGTATTACGAACCGAATATGTACAAGAACATTCCGCATTACACGACACAAACCTGGATTGGGATGACTTCCCTGACCTTGTTCCACAACTTCCTTTCCATGTTGTTGTTTTTCAAAGCATTAAAAAACCTGGATGCCACACAGGTAGCACTATCGAACTACATGATCACTTTTATCGGGCTGCCAATTGCGGCAATCTGGTTGGGAGAGACATTAAAAACCCAGGCCATCATTGGCGGGATACTGGTGCTGGCATCTACCCTTATCCTGACCATTGTCGACAACAATGCGCAAAAAAAGCTGGCTAACATCAATCCGTAAATAACAGAATTATGATAAATACAGAAAACGAACTGTTGGGTGTTGTACCAATTATTCCTACCCCCTTCACCGAAAATGAGGAGATTGACCAGGATGCCTTGCGCAGATTGATAGACTTTGCCATTGCCGGAGGTATTCAGGCTGTCTGTCTGCCTGCCTACGCAAGCGAATTTTACAAATTAACCGACGAAGAGAAACTGCTCGTGGTTCGCGTGGCCGTGGAGCATGCAGCAGGGCGGATCAAAATCGTGGCACAATCCAACCATCCTTCCCTGAAAGTCGCCATAAAACTCGCTCAGGCGAATGTGAAGGCGGGCGCGGACGTTATTTCGCTTGCCGTTCCACGCATCTTTTCCCTTCCGGAAAATTCGTTAAAAGCTTATTTATCAGAGTTCCTGCAAGCAATACCCAATACACCCGTCCTGATTCAGGACTTCAATCCAGGCGGCTCATCAATCAGCGTTGATTTTATCAAAAACCTGATGGACGAAAATCCAAATTTCAAATATCTGAAACTGGAAGAACCTTTATGTGCCCCAAAATTTGACGACATTATCAAAACGACGAACGACAAAATCGGGCTTTTTGAAGGATGGGGTGGATTGTATATGCTTGAACTTATCCCGATCGGTATTCGTGGTGTAATGCCCGGACTTGCCGTCGCTGACATTTTACAAAGGGTTTTCAACCTGAGAACCAACGGAGAGCATGGTAAGGCTTTCGACCTGTTCGAAAAAGTGATGCCCCAGATATTTTTCTCGCTGCAGAACATGGAATTATTTCATTATGCCGAAAAGGAGTTGCTGATAGCACGGGGCGTTCTTTCCAACAGCATAGCCCGGAAAGCAGCATACATTCCTGATGCGTCGTCGATCGCCTACATCAAAGAACTCAACGAACGGATCATCGCATTACTTGAAGACGAAAGTTGGGAAATCAGGCCATTGGAAAGTGTTTTGGTTAAATCATAACAAAAAATAGCTTTTAACCGAACAGGGGTTATTTAACAAAATAATAAATACATGAACAACTTCGAAGGGCAGGTCGCAGTCATTACGGGAGCCGCATCCGGATTGGGCCTTGCCATTTCAAATAAATTATTGAATGAAGGCGCGAAGCTGGCCTTGCTGGATTTTAACGAATTGGCTTTGCAGAATGCTTTTGACCATTATTCCGAAGAAGCAGAATTGATAACAATCGATTTAACCAAGCAGGAGCTCGTAAATCGGGCGATTGAAAAAGTATTAAAACGCTTTGGTAAAATTGACATCCTGGTTAACTGCGCCGGAATTACCGGAATTACCAACGTACAGAGCCATGAGGTGAGCGCCGAAAATCTTCAAAAGGTTTTTGACATCAATTTTATGGCCAGCTTTTATACAGCCCAGGCGGTTTTGCCCAATATGATTGCAAACAACTATGGCCGCATACTGCACATCGCATCAATTGCCGGAAAAGAGGGAAATGCAGGAATGCTTGCTTATTCTGCATCAAAAGCGGCGGTGATTGGCATGACCAAGGTACAGGGAAAAGAGTATGCTGAAAAAGGAATTACTGTCAATGCACTCGCTCCTGCCGTGATTCAGACGCCACTGGTAGATGCCATGCCGGACGCTCAGGTAAAGTACATGACCGACAAGATACCTATGAAACGATGCGGTACCTTGGAAGAAGCAGCGAATTTGGCAGCGTTTATTGTATCCAAAGAAAGTAGTTTCACTACTGGTTTCACCTTTGATCTTTCCGGTGGACGGGCAACTTATTAGTCAGGGCGCCGCTCCGGTCTGAACGGGCACCGGGCTGAACGGTTGGGGAGCCGAACAGTTCAATTGACTAAACCAATATAGAATTTTCATGACTGACCAGAACCCAAACAACCCGATTGATCGCCGTAAATTTCTAAGTCTGGCTGGGGCCACAGCTACCGCATTATCTCTTTCGCCAAGATTTGCATTCGCGGGACCACCGGTTTCCGACCGAAAACTCCGCATGGGTATTGTTGGTGGACGTTTTGGTCTGGGCTTCTTTTTTCATGAACATCCCAATTGTACAGTTGAAGCCGTCAGCGACCTCTTTCCTGACCGGAGAGACAGTTTGATGAAAACCTACAAGTGCTCCAAATCATACGAGTCTTTGGAAAAATTACTTGGAGATGCAAAGGTTGAAGCCGTATTTTTGGCAACCCCTGCCCCGGACCATGCACGTCATGTGATTGCTTGCCTTAATGCTGGCAAGCACGTATTATGCGCAGTGCCGGCCGCCCTGACCATTGATGAATGTCATCAGATTCTGGCCGCCGTGAAGCGCACGGGCCTAACCTATATGATGGCCGAAACTTCTGTCTACCGCCAGGAAACAATCTCTGCAAAAAAATTTTATAGGGAAGGGAAGTTTGGCAACATTTTCAGCAGCGCTGCACAATACTATCATCCCGGACTGGAAACTCTGTATTTTGAAAAAGACGGCAAGCCGACCTGGCGCCATGGCTTTCCACCGATGCTATATCCAACACACATTACCTCGTTTCTCATATCGGTTACCGGCGAGCGGCTTACCAACGTAACCTGCCTGGGATGGGGTGACGATAGCCCTGTGCTGAAAGGAAATCCTTACACAAATCCATTCTGGAATGAAACAGCATTTTTCAAAACCAATCGTGGAAATGCTTTTACCGGAGAAGTTTGCTGGAAAGGAGCGCTGGTGGGAACCGAACGGGGCGAGTGGCACGGCGACAAAATGAGCTTTTATACAGAATACAAAGGCGTAAAAACCCATCAAGTGAACGCTTCTGAAAGGCAGGGAACAGACGATGGCGGCTTCAAAATCGCCGAACCAGAGATGGTACCCTACAAGCAACCGCTCTGGTGGCAAACAGAAATGCTGCCCGGATCCTTGCATCACGACAGCGGCCATGGAGGCTCACATACTTTCATCACGCACGAATTTGTAGATGCCATTATCAACAATCGGCAACCGGAAGTGAATGTTTACGAAGCATTGGCATACACAGCGCCAGGTATCGTCGCGCATGCGTCCGCTTTGAAAAAAGGCGAATACATGTCCATTCCAAGTTTTGACAAATAGAAAAAGGTTTCTTCATCCCGCTTCGCGTTCAGACCAAACCCGCTCAAATACAGACCAGACATTCACAATCCTGAACACATAACAACCCAATGACATCTACCTTAAAATTCCTGAGTCCGATAGACGGTGACATGCTGCATGCCAACGACGGTGTGATGACGGAAGCGTTTTTGGAAATTGAAGTAAAGATACAGGCTCCGAAAGACAGCCAAATTTCTGTAAACGGAATCGACGCCGTCAGGAACGGTGATGACTTTACACTAAAAGTGGCACTGAACCAGTACGAAAATTTACTGGAAGCATTTGACAAATCAACCGGTGCCAAACTGAGCATCAAAGTATACTGGCTGAAAAATTTCGCCAATAAATATCGTTTATCCATTGACGACAACATTTGGTTTTTGAGGGATTTACAAGACAATATCAGTACTTATCAATCACTATTTGATAATCCTTACCTGGCTTTTTTGAAGGAGGTAAATAACTTGTACGGCACCAAAATTCATCTCAACCTTTTTTATAAAACCGACGGCGTCTTTCAAAAGGATGATTTCAACCTGTCCCGTTTCAGCGATAAGTTCAAAGATGAATGGAAAAACAATGCAGACTGGCTGACACTAAGTTTCCACGCCCTGGGCGAATTTCCCGATCAACCTTACATGCGCGCCAGCTATGACCAGACCAAAGCAGATTGCGATCTTGTAGAGAATGAAATTAAACGTTTTGCCGGAGAGGAAGTGATGACCAACGTGACGACCATTCACTGGGGAGAAGCAACAAGAGAAGCTTCGCGCGTGCTGCGTGACGCTGGTTACACGGGTCAATTAGGTTATTTCAATATTGATGACGACCAATATTCTGCTTCCTATTATCTGTCGGAGGACGAAAGGAGACACATCAAAAAGCGCTTCGTATGGAAGGACCATTCGGAAGGTGTGACTTTTATCAAAACCAGCATCGTCATCGACACCAAAAAACTGGATGAAATTGTGCCGCACCTGGACAGTTATGTAAAAAACGCCAACAAGCCTCCTTATCTGGATCTTCTTGTCCACGAACAGTATTTCTACCCGTTTTACTTTAATTATCAACCCGACTATCGTGAAAAGATTCTGACAGCGGTAAAGTGGGCACACGAAAATGGTTACGAGCCGGCAAAACTAGGAGATTGTATTTAGGGTTAATAAACGATGATTGGCTTTATGGGGAGCTTAAAATTTCTATTAGCAGTTACGATTACGTTTAGCTGGAACACAGTCTTTTCACAAGACCTGCTGACTTATGGAAACGCACCGGTTAAAAGCAAGTCTCAGTGGCAATTGAAGAGAGCAGCCATTTTGGACAGTATGCAGGCGGTTATGGGCAATTTACCAACTAGGGAGCCAAATCCTCCGTCTGTTCAAATCCTCGATAGCCTCAAAGAAAAAAGCTACACCCGATTCTCTTTGAAAATGACCGTCGCACCTTCTGAGGATATTTTCGCCTACTTGTATATTCCCGTTTCAGCAAAATCAAAAAAATATCCTGCCATTCTCGCTTTACACGAAACTGATGTATTGGGCAAAAAAAGCGTGGACGGACAGGGTAAAAATAAGAACCTTGCCTATGGAAAGGAACTCGCTGAAAAAGGCTATGTCGTGATCGCTCCTGACTATCCGAGTCTGGGTGATGCGAAAGATTACGATTTCAAAACCGATCGCTACAAGTCGGGAACGATGAAAGCCATTTTCAATCATATTCGCTGCATCGATTTTCTCGCCAACCGCACATATGTCGATTCCAAATATATTGGCGTAATCGGACATTCACTGGGCGGACATAACGCCATTTTTGTCGGTGCATTTGACACAAGGATTAAGGTTGTAGTTGCAAGTTGCGGCTGGACGCTTTTCGATTTTTACAACATCGGGGCAGAAAGGTCAAAAGCATACGGAGGACGCCTAGGACCATGGGCGCAGGAACGCTACATGCCATTTTTAAGAGAAAAATATGGCCTTGATCCTGAGAGAACTCCATTTGATTTCGATCAGGTCATTGCAGCTATTGCTCCGCGCGCGTTTTTTTCAAACTCACCGGTAAGTGATAGCAATTTTGATGTAAACGGAGTAAAGAAAGGCGTTTCAAATGCCGCGGTTGTCTATAATTTTCTTGGAGCGAAGGACCGGTTGCAGGTAAGATATCCTGAATCCGGTCACGATTTCCCAACCGAAGTGCGTTTTGAGGCTTACGCATTTATAGATTCGGTTCTAAAAAAATAAACGACGAGCCATTGGCATTCAGGATTCAGCTCTGGGCCTATTGATGGCACCGGCCGCCCGGATTTTTAGTCCCTTAACCTTTTACAAAATTTCCGTTTTAACATGAAAACCGATCAAAGCCGCCGGAATTTTATTAGATCAACAAGCCTGGGAGTTGCCGCAGGAACACTTTCTGCATTTACTCCCTGGGTTGACCAAACCATTGAGGCACAAGCAAAAATCCCACGGGTACAAAAATTCAATATGAGCGGTTACGCGGCTCCGAAGCTGGACAAAGTACGTGTCGGATTTGTGGGATTGGGCAACAGGGGCATGGCCGCTGTGGAAAGGATGAATAAAATTGAAGGTGTAGAAATTAAGGCGCTTTGTGACCTTAGGCCCGAAAAAGTAGCCGAAGCTAAAAAATTGATTGAAGCTTCAGGTCATCATCCAACTGGCTACGACACGAATCCCGAGGCCTGGAAAAAACTTTGCGAAAGATCTGATCTTGACCTGATCTACATCGTCACTCCCTGGACGCTCCATACTCCAATCGCCGTTTTTTCCATGAATCACGACAAGCACGTTTGTGTGGAAGTGCCCGCCGCCAAAACAATTGAAGAATGCTGGCAGTTGGTGGAGACTTCGGAACGCACAAAAAAGCATTGCATGATGACCGAAAACTGCTGTTACGATTTCTCTGAACTCCTGACTCTGAATATGGCGCGCCAGGGATTCTTCGGGGAAATCGTGCATGGTGAGGGCGCTTACATTCACGGCCTGCAGGAATATATATTTTCAAAAGACCGCTTTTATCAGATGTGGGAGCTGATCGAACTTTCCCAAAGAACTGGGAATTTGTACCCCACGCACGGCCTGGGGCCTATTTGTCAAGTCATGAACATCAACCGCGGTGACAAGATGGACTATATGGTCTCCACATCTTCCAGGGATTTCATGATGGGAGAAACTGCCCAAAAACTCGCCAGCGAAGATGCTTTTTTTAAGCCTTATGCTGGAAAAAACTTCAACGGCACAATGAACACTTCTACCATCAAAACGAGTCGGGGTCGTACAATCATGGTACAGTTTGATGTGAGTTCACCAAGACCTTATTCCAGGATCCAGAATATTGTGGGAACCAAAGGGAGCGCTTTGAAATATCCATTACCGGCCAGATATTCTCAGGGTCACGAATGGCTTACCGATGCCGAATACAAGGGCATCGAAGAAAAATATACTCCACCAATTGTGAAGAAAATTGGTGAAATGGCCAAACAGGTTGGTGGGCACGGTGGAATGGATTTCCTGATGGACTGGCGCACGGTTGATTGTCTTAGAAACGGCTTGCCTTTGGACCAGGATGTATATGATGCAGCCTTATGGAGCGCGGTTGGCCCGCTGAGCGAATGGTCTGTGGCGCACCGATCAAATTCAATTGACGTTCCCGACTTCACAAACGGCTCCTGGAAGACAAACAAACCAGTAGATATATCAATGGAAACGGGTGGAAACACCAAAGTAAAGGTTTGACCAGAAAATGAATCTGGTAAGTGTTCTTTTCTCAGATTTATTTGACAAAAAATTTATATTTGTAAAAGCGCGCTGTTTCATTCATTTTCGCAAAATACGCTTAAAAATTGGGCTTAAATCAAACGCCAATTGCCAACTGGGTGCTCGTTCAACCCTTTCAGGGAGGACTGGCGGAGTTCCAGCTGGCGGGGTTACTAGCTCCCCACGGGTTCCACCCGCGGGGACTTGGATTCAACCTCTGCGTGGTTATTCGTTGAAACATTGACATGATAATATTGGATAAAGAATAAAAGTATTGAATTACGGGTACGTACCCACTTTTCACCGCCCGGTTTTCATTTTTCATTTTTCATTTTTCATTTTTCATTTTTCATTTTTCATTTTTCATTTTTCATTTTTCATTTTTCATTTTTCATTTTTCATTTTTCATTTCCTAAACTCCTAACCCATGTCAGAACCGAATCAATCAAGACGGGAATTTATTAGGCAAAACTCACTTGCAATAGCTGGTGCTGTGGTAGTTGGGGGAGCACCCACGGCATTGTTTGCGAGTCAAAAAAACCAGGCTCCGGCCATTTTGGGCGGTAATCCGGCATGGGCAAAAGAAAAGTGGCCGACCTGGCCCCGGTGGAATCCCGAAACGGATGAGAAAAAATTGCTTGAAGTCATGCGAAGTGGCGTATGGTCGAGAGCATCGGTAGTGACTGAATTTGAAAAAGCATGGGCAGAGGCATTGGGTGTAAAACGCAGTCTGGCAGTGGTTAATGGCACAAACGCATTGGTTACTGCCATTTCACAATTCAAGATTCAGGCAGGAGACGAAGTTCTGGTACCTCCTTACACCTTCATTGCGAGCGTAAGCGCCGTATTGACAAACGGAGCAATGCCCGTTTTCGTCGACATCGACCCAGCCACTTATCAAATGGATCCGGCTAAAATCGAGGCAAAGATCACTCCGCGTACGAAGGCGATCATGCCTGTCCACATTCTGGGTCTGCCAGCCGATATGGACAAGATTATGGCCATCGCGAAAAAACACAACCTGATCGTCATAGAAGATGCCTGCCAAGCTCACCTTGCTGAGATCGACAAAAAGAAAGTGGGCACCATCGGTCACGCGGGATGTTTCAGTTTTCAAAACTCCAAAAATTTACCAATCGGCGAAGGCGGTGCCGTAGTAAGTAATGACGATGCCTTTATGGACCTGTGTTTTTCATTTACCAATTTTGGAAACCCTTATGGCAGTGCAGTAGGTGCGGTTGGAATGGGCAGCATCATGCAGGGGACGAAACTTAGATTCAGCGAATATCAGGCAGCAATAGGATTAGCCCAATTGAAACGACTCGACAGCGAAACGACTACTCGCAACGAGAATGCAGCTTACCTGAAATCGAAAATCAAAGGTATCCCGGGGATCGTTCCTTATAAACTTTACGATAACGTCACCAGAGCCGCATTCCATTTATTTCCGTTCCGGTACAAACAGGAGGAATTTAAAGGCTTATCACGGGCTGACTTTCTGAAAGCGCTAACTGCGGAAGGGGTTCCATGTTCAAGCGGATATACCACACTGAATACGCAGCCATTTTTAAATGAGACGTTTAACTCAAAAGGCTACAAGTCGGCGTATCCAAAAGAAATGCTCAACATTAAAAACTACAACGAAAAAAACAAGTGCCCCGAAAATGATCTGCTTTGCACCGAGGCAGTCTGGTTTACTCAGAATATGTTGCTGGGAACTCAAAATGACATGAACGATATTGCGGTTGCCATTGAAAAAATTCACAAAAACGCAGAGAAAATTAAAACCCTTAGCAAGAAATGAGACATCAGCCAGCAACAGTGTTTGCCATTTTTTCTGTTTTAATTCTCCTTACTTTCAAACCGTCACTCGCGCAGCAAAAAGGCTGGAAAGCTGGCGTTGCCCGAGTCGTGATCACGCCTGAGCAAAACATGTGGATGGCTGGTTTTGCAAGCCGCACCCACCAGTCCGACGGAAAACTGCACGATTTATGGGCCAAGGCATTGGCTCTGGAGGATGCCGATGGTAAAAAATCCGTTCTGGTAACGCTTGACTTACTCGGTCTTCCCCAGAAACTTTCCGCAGACATTCGGGCTCAGCTAAAAACGCAATATGGTTTAACAAAGGAAAACATCATCCTCAATAGCTCTCACACGCACTCAGGGCCGGTTTTGAAGGAAGCATTATTTGATATATATCCTTTAAATGAGGCAGAAACCCAACTTACTGAGACCTATTCTGCTAAGCTCGTCCAAAACCTTGTGACGCTGGTTGGAGAGGCTATCAAAAAGCTGGCACCGGCTCAGGTATCTGCCAGTAACGGTGTCACACGTTTTCAGGTGAACCGCCGCAATAATGATGCTGCAACGCTTGGCCGCTTAACCGAATTACAGGGCCCCAACGACTTTGCAGTTCCGGTCATACGTATTTCTGACTCGAATGGCAAAATGATTGCCATTGCTTTTGGATATGCCTGCCACCCTACTGTGCTGGACGGCTATAAATGGTCCGGCGATTACCCGGGTTTTGCGCAAATCGAACTTGAAAAAATGTACCCGGGCACTACTGCGATGTTTTTTCAGGGTGCGGGGGCGGATCAAAACCCCTTGCCGCGGCACACTGTTCCTTTGGCAGTGCAATATGGAAAGACATTGGCAGCGGCTGTTGAGCGGGTCATTTCAGAAGAAATGAAAGATCTTGCCCCAAAAATTGCAAGTGCATATTCAGAAATCGATCTGCCTTTTACAGCTTCTCCGACCAAAGCAGAACTGATTAAATTCCTGGAAACTGCGACCAGTTATCAGAAACGCTGGGCCGAACGAATGCTCACCAAAGTAAACGCCGGGGATACTTTTCCGAAGTCTTATCCTTATCCCATTCAGGTTTGGAAACTTGGAGACTTGCCGATTATGACTTTGGGTGGTGAGTTGGTCGTGCAATATGCCATTGACCTGAAAAAGATCTTTGGCCAGCATATTTTCGTCATGGGTTATTCCAATGACGTAATGACCTACATTCCATCCGAGACAATCCTCCGTGAAGGCGGTTATGAAGGAGAGGTTGCCGCTATCGTCTACGGATTGCCAAGCACCTGGGCATCTGACGTTGAGACTAGAATCATCACAGGTATGACAAAACTTGCGGAACAGGCAGGAGTTCCCAAGCCTGAATCCAGGTTGTTCAAGTAATAGGTATAAAACAAATCAGGACGTAATCTGTCAGAGAACATGAAAACCTTGGAATCCTTTTCGCGTCGTGAGTTTCTCATTGGTACAAGTGCAGTGTTGCTGGCTGCCAATGATACATTAACGGCGATAGGTGGACACTTGCAAAATCCCGAACCAATCATTGACATTCATCAGCATACCAATTATGCCGGCAGATCCAATGAGCAGCTTTTGGCGCATCAACGCAAAATGGGCATTTCCAAAACCATTCTGCTTCCGGCAGGCACCCCTTCTTTCGGGCTTTCTACTCACAAGGGTGCGACCAACGGGCTCCAGGCCAAGTGCGGTGTAAATTCGGTTTGCTATGATTTTGCCAAACAGTATCCCAAAGAGTTCTCTTTTGGAGCCAATGAAGTCCCCGATTTGCCGGATGCGGTGAAGGAAATTGAAAAATATCTGAAACTGGGAGCGCCTGTCATAGGGGAATTGAAATTTGGGGTGGCATGCGATTCTGCTGAAATGCAGAAAATTTACCAGCTAGCGCAAGCTTACGACGTACCTGTACTGATGCACTGGCAATTTGAAATGTTCAATTACAATTTCGAAAATTTCCACAAAATGCTGGAAAAATATCCGAAAGTGAACTTCATAGGTCATGCACAAACCTGGTGGGCAAATATTGACAAAAATCATATCGATCAAAAGGTACTTTATCCAAATACAAAAGTGACGCCTGGTGGAATTACCGACCGGCTGCTCCGTGATTACCCCAACATGTACGGGGATTTATCCGCGGGCTCGGGATTGCTCTCAATGACAAGAGATGAAGATCAGTCCCGTCAATTTCTGGCCAGGCATCAGGATAAATTGCTCTACGGAAGTGATTGCGATGATTCAGAGGGCCAGGGCGAAAAGTGTCAGGGTTCGAAGACGATTGCAGAAATACGAAAGCTGGCTCCAGACAAAAAGGTCGAACGTAAACTGTTGTATGACAATGCAAAACGATTGTTCAAGCTCTAAAAGACTATCGCCAAAGAGATTGTGTTAATCGGTCGCTATTAAAATAATGTTGCGGCAGGAAGCCGTAAAACTTAAAAAAATGATCTCAGAAATTTCAGCACTCAGTGCCACGACCTATTACTCGGGTTTTTCGCAGGCGCATGATACCTACAATGGTATTTCTGCCGCAAGCGATGGCAAAATCTATTATATACTTTCATCTGATCAATACAATGTCGGTGGGCAGATGTTTGTCTTCGACCCAAAAACGGATACGATCAAATTTCTGGGAGACCTAACCGAAATCTGTGGTGAAAAAGGCCTGAATATGATCGCCCAGGGAAAAAGTCACGTGCGGTTCTACGAACGAAACGGCAAACTGTATTTCTCCACACATGTGGGTTATTACCAGTTGATCGAAGGAATGGACCGCTTGCCAGTTGAAGCACCTGAAGCGTATGGTTTGTTCCCCGGAGGTCATTTTCTTTCCTATGACCTGGCGACTGAAAAGTTCGAAGATCTTGCCACCGTACCAAACGGTGAAGGAGTTGTAAGTATGACTATGGATACTGAACGCGGCCACATGTACGGAATTAGCTGGCCAACAGGTCGTTTCCTTCACTATGACCTTGATTCTGACAATTTGAAAACGTTTGAACCAGTATCCGGATTAGGAGAAGCAGGCACACCGGGCGTTGATTTCAGATCTTTGTGTCGTTCACTTTTTGTTGTGCCCGAAACGGGATCAGTGTACTTTTCAACCGCGGAAGGAGATGTTTTTACGTACAATCCTAATGAAGGAAATCTCACCAAGCTTGCGAATGTAGATTTGAAGCTGGATTATTTCGGAAAATATGACCCAACCCGACCTGGAAGCATGTGCTACAACTGGCGTAAGATATTCTGGTATGCACCTGAAAATGTTGCCTATGGCGTTCATGGAAATTCCGGCTATTTGTTTCGTTTTGACCCAAAAGCAGAATCCATCGAAATTGTTGACCGTATAACCTCGCTTCCTTCACAGAGAAGCGGCATGTTTGACCAGTTTAGCTACGGTTACCTCGGGTTTCAGCTCGGCCCGGACCGGGAAACGATATATTACCTAACCGGCGGCCCGATTTACGTCGACGGCAAACGATTGAAAGGTGAGGAAGAGATTGCCAAGGGAGCGGCCAAAGGATTGGAAAATCTGCACCTGATCACTTATAACATTCCCGAAAGACACTATATTGATCATGGTCCCATATTTTATCCGGACGGGAACCGACCAACCTATGTTAACTCCATAGCGGTTGGCGAGGATAACAGCGTATATGCGCTTGCCCGTATTGAAAATGAAGGAAGAGTTATTCAGGATCTTATTAAAATTCCCAACCCGTTTTAAATTAATTCAGGCATAATGAAACAAGTAAACATTCTCATTCTGGCTTTACTGGTAACAGCTTTCTCCTGTTCAAAAAAACGATATGCAGATCCGTTAACACCGGAGGAAGCATTGAAAAGCTTTCAACTGAACGAAGATTTCAACATTGATATTTTCGCGGCTGAACCATTCATTGTAGATCCGGTCGATTTGGCTTTTGATGAAGATGGCAATGCCTTCGCCGTTGAAATGCCCGACTATCCTTACAAACCGGAGCCGGGGAAAGGCAGGGGTAAGATTAAAATGCTGCTCGATACGAACAGCGATGGCAGAATAGACAAAGCAACTGTTTTTGCAGACAGCATCGCCGAAGCGACCAGCATTTTACCCTGGAAGGGTGGATTGCTTGTTGCGGCCGCACCAAACATCTGGTTTATGAAAGACACCACCGGTGATTTCGAGGCCGATATCAAGGAAGTATTGTTCACCGGCTTTTTTGAAACCAATTCGGAGGCGCAGATCACAAGCTTGCGCTATGGTATTGATAACTGGATTTATGCCAGTAACAATGGACAGAATGGCAATGTAACTTCTTCCAAAAACCCAAGGAAGGACTCCCTTGCCATGAGAAGTGCGGACTTCCGTTTCAGGCCTGACACCGGAGAATTTGAACAGGAAACCGGTCCAGGTCAGTTTGGACAAACTTTCAATGAATGGGGCCATCGTTTTGTAACCCAAAACACAATACGCTTACAGCACATGGTGATTCCCTGGCGCTACGCGCATCGTCACAAAAACCTTCCATCGACAAAGGGAGTAAAAGACATTACAAACGGCGACCTGACCATGATCCAGGAAACACCACCGCCATACTGGCGCGCAGAAAGAACGGCGAGAAGAGTAAAGGAATATGCCGAGCAAAATCTGGATAGAAAGGAATATGCCGAAGACCACTTCACAGGGGCTTCTGGTGCTACCGCTTACACCGGGCACACCTTTCCGAAAAAATACGTCGGAAATATTTTCATTGGTGATGTGGCAGGCAACCTTGTTCACAGAGATCTGCTTCGCCCACTTGCCGATAGCCCTACGTACTTCGCCGGTAAAGACAGTATTACTGAAAATACCAAAGAGTTTATGGCGTCCACAGACCCATGGTTTCGCCCGGATAACTTTACTGTAGGGCCAGACGGAGCTCTTTATGTAGTCGACTTTTACCGTCAGCATATTGAGACACCTGTGTCAATACCAGAAGACCTGAAAACGGATATGGATTTTTTAGCAGGAGAAGACAAAGGAAGAATCTATCGCATTACGCCAAAGCAACCAGTTTCGACAGATAAATCTGTTCCCAAACTGTCGAAGATAAGTTCTGAAAAGCTGGTTGAACTATTGGGTCACCAGGGACAATGGTGGCGACTTCAGGCTCAAAGACTTTTACTGGATCGCGGAGACAAATCCGTCATCGCTTCTGTAACAAAGCTCTTCAATGAAAGTGCTGATCCAAAGGCTCGTCTGCATGCTTTTTTTGTGCTTGAAGGGCTTCATGCTCTTAGTGCTGACGTTGTAAAGAAAGCAATAACGGATGTGCATCCGGGAGTTCGCGAATATGGAGTTATGTTATCAGAAAAGTACCCGCAACTAATTCCTGAACTTGTGAAAGCGACATCAGATTCGTCTGCCCGGGTTGCCTTTCAGGCTACGTTGAGTCTCGGACAATTTTCAACAAAAGATGTAGCACCTGCCCTTGCGAAAGTATTGGAAAAGCATCACGATGATCCTTGGTTCAGGATGGCAGTATTAAGCTCCAAAGCGGGTTCATCACCGGAGATCATCAAACTACTTTCGGAAAATGGACTGTTTTTCAAAGACATACAGGACGGAAAAATTGACTTCCTTGAGGACTACGCTTACATAGCAGGCTCCGGAAACGGCAAAGAATCCACACAAAATCTGCTTAGATTATTTGCGGTACCCAAAACGGATGAGAAGTGGAAACTTGCTGCAATTCACGGCTTAACCAACGGTATGAAGGGATCGAAAGATAGCATTAAACCAGACGACACCCAGAAAAAATTACTATTGAGCATGATGCCGGCCTCGGGAAAGGAAGTCCATGAAGCGATCCAGGAGATCATTAATTTATAATTCAATCTTTTTCTAATCTCAAAACACGAAGTCTAAATCGTGGCAAATCGTTGTGTCTTACAGTAAAAATTCAATAAAATGAGCGTTAATAAGCTTTCAAGGCGGAATTTCATCAACAAATCATTTATTTCCATATCAGCATTACCAGCTTTTGCACTGTTATTAAATGCGTGCAGTACGGCAACGGAATCCAAACAAAAAGAAGAAAAACCGGCCGTCAAGACCACAGACCCATGTGATGATTTTACAGGAGTGACGGAAACGGACCTTAAGGCAAGGCAAAAGATGGGCTATGTGAAAGCATCACCTATTGCAGAATCCAAATGCCAGAACTGCCAGCTTTTTCTCCCGCTTAAAGAATCACCCGGCTGCGGTAAATGTCAGTTGTTTAAAGGGCCTGTGCTCACAACGGCCTACTGTACTTATTGGGCTCCGCAGAATGCCGGGTGAGAATCTGAGCAATTCCGATGGTAGAAGTCACTGCTTTTGGTAGACAATTGTAATGGTCTTTGCCTTCGTAGGATTGGCGACTTTGGGGTTATCATTGTAGTTATGCACCCAGGTCATTCTATTTCCCTGAAAGCTTAGCTTGTAGACAGCATCGGGGAATAATTCCTTTTTGGAGGAAAACACCGTCAGCTTGCTTCCGTTCAGCTCATACTTTGTATCCACATACATTGCTGCCATTGATGCCAGCTTTTTTTTACAATCTTCCGGAATGTTCGTCTTTTGAAGACCTGATGTCTCGAAAGTATAGGTAATGTTGACGGTGCAGGGAATAGATTTGGTCATCATCTTCTGAAGGTCATTTGCAACGTTGTCTTTGTCTACGAGCACTGTACTCACTCTTTTCCATGTTCCAACGAGTGATTGCGAGTAGGAGGATTGGGCGAGACAAACAATCAATAAAGCGAAAAACAGAGCTTTGATTTTCATAAGCTTGGGTAGGGAGAATTTAATATTGTAAGCGCATTCAAGTAGCGTAGAAAGCCTTGCCGTCCCGGTACTGCTCATGGAAATATTCTTATCCGACAACCTGCCATGAATCTCTGCCATCCTTACGCTAAGCTGGATTTACTTATTCTGCAAATCTATCAATTCAGCAACTATAAGTTCCCCTAAATGGGTATTTACTGAGATCTTATTTTATCAATTGGCATTTTTTCAAAAAATATTGACCAACATATTGAAAAAACGAAATAGTTTGATGTACTTTCGGGTACGTACACGGAATTCTATTTTGAAGTAAAATTCACCCCTCACAGGTAAATTCCAGCATGTGGGAACTCTAAAAGGAGAGGATGAAAGACAAGACCCGTCAAATGGTTTAAAAATCCTGATTATCCTTCAATTCCGTGGCGGGCGACCCGGTCTATAAAATTGACTATCAATCCTGTAAATCTCGTTAATCGTGTCTTAAAAAAATATAAAATCCAAACCCATGAAATCCGAACTCATCATTGAAAATACAAGGCGAGAATTTATCAAGAAGACACTTGCCGGAAGTGCATTACTAAGTTTTGGAGGCATCCTGCCAGGTTTTAGCCCCAAAAGCTACGCAAATATTATCGGAGCAAATGAAAAAGTACGCGTTGGGATGATGGGGGTCAACAGCCGTGGCTTTGCGCTTGCAAGCAACTACGCTTTGCAACCCAACTGTGAAATAATCTCCATATCGGACGTAGACACCCGAGCAGCTGAAAAGTGTATCAATACCGTGACAGGTATCCAGAAATCGAAACCAGCCAACATTCCGGACTTCAGGAAAGCACTGGAAAATAAAGACATGGACGCCCTTGTCATCGCCGCGCCGGATCACTGGCATGCACCGGCGGCCATTCTTGCTTCAAAAGCAGGCAAACACGTCTACCTGGAAAAGCCTTGCAGTCACAATCCAAATGAAGGAGAAATTTTGGTAGCTGTGGCAAAGAAGTATAAGAATGTAATCCAGATGGGCAATCAAAGACGCTCCTGGCCTAATGTTGCTGCTGCCATCAAAGAGGTCCAGTCGGGAGCTATAGGAAGGGCATATTTTGCCAAAGGCTGGTACACCAACAATCGCGCATCCATCGGAATCGGTAAAGAGGCAGCCGTTCCTTCATGGCTGAACTACGATTTATGGCAGGGTCCGGCGCCTCGCAGAGCTTATAAAGACAATATGCTTCATTATAATTGGCACTGGTTCTGGAATTGGGGAACGGGAGAAGCGCTCAACAATGGCACGCATATGCTTGACCTGATGCGCTGGGGATTACAAGTGGAATTTCCTAATAGAGTCACTTCATCAGGTGGTCGGTATCGCTACAAGGACGATTGGGAGACGCCGGACACACAAGTAATAAACCTTGAATTTGACAATAACACTGCGATGACCTGGGAGGGTAGAAGCTGCAACGGAAGGACCATAGAAGGAAGCACTGTAGGTGTGGTTTTCTACGGCGATTCCGGATCCATTCAGATCGAATCAGGAAATGAATATCTTCAGTACGACCTGGAAAACAAATTGGTCAAACATGTAAAAAATGACATGCCCATTGACCCAAGAAACAAAATGAACCCATCTCAGGCACTTGACGCACTTCATATCCAGAACTTTTTTGATAGCATCAAAAATGGTACAGCTTTGAAATCAGACATCGTTGGAGGTCACCAGAGTACCTTACTTGCGCAACTTGGCAACATCGCGCTGCGCTCAGGAGGAACCTTGAATATTGATTCGAAAAATGGCCATATAAAAAATAACAAGGAGGCCGAAAAGCTATGGAAACGCGAATACCAGAAAGGCTGGGAACCGACTGTTTAGAAACGGAAGGAAGGGGGAATGGACGAAGGAGGAAACTAGCCGAAAACAGCCCTGCTTAAAATAAGCGGGGTTGACATTTACTTAAACCCTTAGAATAATAACAATGGCCACTGTTGCTATCAAAGTTGAAAATCTTACCAAACGCGAAACTACGCTCTCCATATTTCTGATCGGGGTGATGTTCTTTATTTTTGGTTTTGTCTCCTGGGTCAATTCCATTTTGATTCCTTATTTCAAAATCGCTTGCGAGCTCACCAGCTTTCAGGCCTACCTGGTAGCTTTTGCATTTTACATTGCCTATTTTGTGATGTCCGTACCTGCATCGTATCTGCTAAAATCAGTTGGATTCAAGAAAGGAATGATGTTCGGTTTTTGGGCGATGGCAACCGGAGCATTTATATTCGTTCCGGCCGCCCTGACCCGAACATATGAGGTATTCCTTCTCGGGTTATTTACGATCGGGATCGGGCTTGCCATTCTGCAGACAGCAGCAAATCCATACATAACGATTCTTGGTGCAAAGGAACGTGCCGCTCAAAGGATCAGTATGATGGGAATCTGTAATAAAGCAGCGGGAATTCTTTCACCACTGATTTTTGCGGCAGTGATTCTCCGTCCGACTGACACCGATCTTTTCAAGCAATTATCGTCGATGACCGATATCCAGCGCAGTGCGGCCCTGGACGAATTGATACGAAGGGTAATTACGCCTTATATAGGTCTTGGCTGTTTTCTTTTTGTTCTTGGTTATCTGGTTTACCGCTCTCCCCTACCCGAAATAGATACTGAACATGAAAGTGAAGAGCTCGCAACAGCTAATTCGGGCAAGACCAGCATTTTTCAGTTCCCACACCTGATTCTGGGAGCCGTAGCTATTTTTCTTCACGTTGGAACACAGGTAATTGCAATCGACACGATCATTGGGTACGCCAATTCAATGGGACTCAGCTTACTGGAAGCAAAGGTATTCCCGTCTTATACTCTGTTTCTTACCATTTGCGGTTATCTGATTGGCATCGCCACCATACCGCGATTTATCAGGCAGGTAAATACGCTCAGGATCTGCACCATTCTAGGTACGATTTTCACGTTGTCGATCATTTATGCCAAAGGCCCCGTTTCTTTTCTGGGACATCAAACCGATCTTTCAATTTGGTTTGTAGTGCTTCTCGGACTGGCGAATTCTTTGGTTTGGGCAGGAATATGGCCCCTGGCTCTTGACAATCTGGGCCGGTTTACCAAACTTGGTGCTTCGGTGATGATTATGGGACTTTGTGGAAATGCCATTATGCCCCTTTTTTATGGACGAATGGCGGATCTTTACGATGTTCGCCACGCCTATTGGGTATTGATCCCGTGCTATTTATATCTGGTGTTTTATGCGTTTTATGGCCATAAGATTCGACGCTGGAGCCTTTCCAGAAAAACAAAAGAGCTTAAAAGTTTGAGGGTTTGAAAAAGTTTAGACCTAAGCACGACAATTCGAACTTTGAAACTATTAAACTTCCAAACTAAAAAACACAGATAACTACATTCCCGATACCATGGATAATCAGACCGATCTTTCGAACGACTTTCATTCCAATAGACGAGATTTTCTCAAAAGCTCTTCGCTGGCGTTGGGGGGAATACTTGTCACGCTAAAACCATCAAATATGTTTATCAGCAACTCGAATAACGATGTTCTGAAAATAGCTTTGATCGGCTGCGGTAAACGCGGTGCGGGTGCTGCGGCGCAGGCTTTGACGACATCAAAAAATGTAAAACTGGTGGCGATGGCCGATGTATTTCGGGATCAGCTTGACGAAACCTATTTTCATTTGACGAAGATTCCGAAATTAAAAGATCAGATAGACGTTCCGGAATCAGCAAAATTTGTGGGTTTTGACGCTTACAAAAAAGCGATAGAGTTAGCTGATGTAGTCTTGCTGGCAACACCAGCTCCATTCCGCCCTGATCACTTTGAAGCAGCTATCCAGGCATCCAAGCATGTTTTTATGGAAAAACCACTCGCTTCCGATGCACCGGGAATCCGAAAAATACTTGCAACGGGCGAGCTTGCGTCAAAAAAGAAGCTCTCTGTGGTTGTTGGGCTTCAGAATAGATACGACCCGACACATCAGGAATTTGTAAATCTGATCAAAGAAGGAGCGATAGGTGATGTCATCTCCTCGTCCTGCTACTATATGATCGGCAATATCAACCTTGTTCCCCGCAAGCCCGGCTGGACCGAGATGGAATATCAGGTTCGTAACTGGCGGTATTTCAACTGGCTTTGGGCAGGATCGCCGGCTGGGCTTCAGATTCACAACGATGATGTAGTCAACTGGGTAAAGGGAGGCTATCCTGTTAAGGCACAAGGAATAGGAGGACGGCAAGCATTCAAGGGACCGGATAACGGTGATGTTTACGATCACTTTTACATTGAATATGAGTACGCTGATGGCAGCAAACTCCATAGTGAAATCAGGCATATAGACGGAACAGAGAAGAAAAACGGTTTCTTTTTTCTAGGGACAAAAGGCTCGGGAGATCTGGCAACTGGCCTTAAAGATTATAAGGGAAAGGTGATTTGGAAAAAGAACGAGAAAATCATCCACAATCCATATCAGATTGAACATGACAAATTTTTCGAAAGTATTCTTACCGGAAAACTGATCAACGATACCGAATGGGGTGCCAAAAGCACAATGACATCCATAATGGGACGCATGGCGGCTCACTCCGGCCAGATTATCGAGTGGGATGCCGCTATCAAATCGGATATCAGTATTGTTCCCCAGAAACTTTCATGGGATGCACAGCCTCCTGTTATGCCCGATCAGAACGGCAACTATCCAGTCCCGGTTGCTGGCGTTGCACAGGCATAAATTTCATCGCTCTGTATTTTTAAAAAATGACAATAAAAATATTTAACGGCTCCATTATTACCCCTTTCCGAATTATAAGGAACGGTACTGTAATTATTCAGGATGGTCGAATTTCTGAGGTTACCGAGAAAAACATCGAGGTCACAGATGCAATAGAAATTGATGCAAAAGGCAATTACATTGCTCCAGGCTTCATAGACCTGCATATTCATGGCGGTGGCGGTTATGATTTTATGGACGGTACGGAAGAAGCGTTCCTGAAAATAGCCGAACTTCACGCACAGTATGGCACTACTTCAATGGTGCCAACAACGCTCACCAGTGAGAAAGAGGATTTACTGAAAACGCTGGACATCTACGAAACAGCCAATAAAAATAACCTGAAAGGCGCTCAGTTTCTGGGTATGCATCTCGAAGGTCCGTATTTCGCAGTAAGTCAAAGAGGAGCACAGGACCCCAGATACATCCGAAATCCCGATCCGGCCGAATACGAGGAAGTACTGGCTTATTCTTCTTCGATCGTAAGATGGAGTGCCGCACCCGAATTACCCGGCGCCATCGCATTTGGGAAAAGATTGCGTGACAAAAATATATTGGCTGCTGTTGCACACACAGATGCCATTTATGAAGAAGTCCTCGAAGCATATGAAAACGGTTACTCACTGGCAACACATTTGTATTCAGCCATGTCTGGCGTGACTCGAAAGAATGCGTTTCGTTACGCAGGCACTATTGAAAGCGCCTTTCTGCTTGATATGGACGTGGAGATTATCGCTGATGGAGTTCACCTGCCCGCTGCTTTGCTGAAACTGGTATACAAGATCAAAGGAGCCGACAAAACTGCTCTGATCACTGATGCCATGCGCGCCGCCGGCATGCCCGAAGGAGAAAGTGTGCTTGGCCCGCTGGCAACCGGATTGAAAGTAATCGTTGAAGACGGTGTTGCAAAACTACCCGATCGCACGTCATTTGCCGGAAGCGTTTCCACGGCCGACCGGCTTGTGAGGACGATGATCCAAATGGCGGATATACCGCTCATTGATGCCGTTCGTATGATTACGGCAACGCCTGCCAGGATCATGGGCGTCGACAAGAACAAAGGATCCATCGTAGCAGGAAAGGATGCCGACGTTGTCATTTTCGACGACAGCATTCATGTGAAAATGACCATTGTACAAGGACGTATTGTATACCAAAACCTTTAAAATCATTACCCTTTACTTAACGAAGTTTTAAAATGAAAGCCGATCAATTGGAAGTTAAAATATTGGAAAATCGCCAGATGATGGGAAAGCTGGCTGCCGAAACCTTGGGCGAAAAAATCAGAGAATTACTAGAAATAAAAGATCAGGTTAACATCATATTTGCCTCTGCTCCTTCTCAAAATGAATTTCTGGCCGGGTTGTTGGAAGAAACTGACATTGCATGGGATCGTATTAACGCTTTTCACATGGATGAATACGCCGATTTGCCTGGTGACGCGCCCCAAAGCTTTGGGTACTTTTTGAAGGTGCGGTTATTTGACAAGCTGACATTGAAGTCGATCCATTACCTCGACGGAAACGCCGCTGACCTCAATGCCGAGTGTACCAGATATGCTGATCTGCTGGCAAAATATCCAACTGACATCGTTTGTCTGGGAATCGGAGAAAACTGCCACCTGGCATTCAACGACCCCCATGTCGCCTTTTTTGATGATCACCTCACGGTAAAGCAAGTTGAGCTTGACCTCGCCTGCCGTCAACAGCAGGTCAACGATGGCTGTTTTGAAAGTCTGGACGTGGTTCCAAAAAATGCCCTTACAATCACCATTCCGGCTTTGCTGAAATCTACATTTGCGTATTGCATTGTTCCTGGCGAAAAGAAGGCCGAAGCGATTCAGCATACAATAGAGGACGACATACAGGAATTATATCCATCAACCATTTTGAGGAAACATCCGAACGCGATACTCTTTATTGACAAAGACAGTGCGGGGAGATTAACAGAAACATCGTCTTTTGTAAAAGCTTAGAAATTTCGGACATTTCACTTAATCCATTGGAAGTTCGACCACTTACAAATCGATTGACTGACAGTCATTAAGATCCGGGTAAATCGAAAGCTAAACCTAATTTCCAACAGCTAATAGCTAAAAAATGAAGGGAACATTATCGTCAATTGCATTAATAGGACTTCTGATGCTAAATCAGGGTTGCGCAAAAAAAGAAGAAGAAAAAACGGTGGATGAAAAACCATTAAAACTAATCGTTGTTGAACCAGGCCACTTTCATGCTGCTTTGGTACAGAAATCAATGTACCCAGATGTGGATTCGGTGGTCCATGTGTATGCAAGCGAGGGGCCCGACGTGAAGGCCTATCTTGACAAAGTTGAAAAATACAATTCCAGAGCTGAAGACCCGACCCACTGGAAAGAGGAAGTTTACACAGGCGCAGACTTCATGGATAAAATGCTTTCTGAAAAGAAGGGAAATCTGGTTGTACTGGCAGGTAACAATCAGAAAAAGACAGACTTTATCAAAAAGTCTGTTGACGCCGGGCTAAATGTACTGGCCGATAAACCGATGGCCATCGACTCGCCGGGATTTGAATTGCTTAAAGAGGCATTTGCCAGTGCTGATAAGAACAAGGTCTTGCTATATGATATCATGACTGAGCGTTATGAGATTACCAACACACTGCAACGTGAGCTCGCATCGATACCCGACATTTTTGGCGAGCTTCAGAAAGGAACACCGGAAAGTCCAGCTGTGGTGAAAGAAAGTGTGCATCATTTTTTCAAATACATTTCAGGCGAACCCCTCGTACGGCCAACCTGGTTTTTTGATGTGAATCAGCAGGGCGAAGGTATGGTGGATGTGACTACGCACCTGGTGGACTTAGTGCAATGGAGCTGCTTCCCCAACGTGACCCTGGATTACAAGAATGATATTAAATTGCTTTCAACCAAGCGCTCGGCTACAAAACTCACAACCTCTCAATTCAAGCTGGTAACCAAAAGCGACAAGTTCCCCGACTTTCTGAGCAAGGATGTGAAGGATACCACGCTAAGTGTATATTCCAATGGTGAGCTGAATTACACGCTCAAAGGCGTACATGCCAAGGTTTCAGTGATATGGAATTTCCAGGCGCCCGAAGGCACTGGTGATACACATTATTCGATCATGAAAGGTTCTAAGGCCAATCTGATCGTACGCCAGGGCAAGGATCAGAAATTCAAGCCTGTCCTATACATTGAATCCGCGGATAAAAGTAAAGCCTACGAGGAAGCATTAGCCAAAAGCTTCAAAACAGTTCAGGATAAATTCCCTGGAATCGAGTTGAAAAAAAATGCTGCCGGATGGGAAATCACAATCCCTGCCAAATATGACACCGGTCACGAATCGCACTTCGCCCAGGTGGCTACAAAATACATGGAATACCTGAAAGCAGGCAAATTACCAGAATGGGAGGTACCGAATATGATCGCGAAATATTATACAACGACTGTAGCGCTGAAACAGGCTAAGGAAAAGAAATAAGGAGCGGGCTTGGTTTTGGTTATATTTGAGTAACTAAAACCAAGCCGCTATCAGATGGAAATAATAAGTTTAGATCAGTTGGATCTTGACAAGTCTTACACTTACGAGGACTACCTCACCTGGCAATTCAATGAAAGGACGGAATTAATTAATGGTAAAATACACCCATTATCTTCGTCTCCAGGAACTCAACACCAACTTGTTCTGGGAGAGATTTTTTTTCACATAAGCAATTATCTCCGCCAAAGTACCAGCAAAATTTTCATCGCCCCATTCGACGTTAGATTGCCCTCAAATGCGAATCTATATCCAGCCAAAATCCTCCCAGTCGTTCTACGGATATCTGTGTAATCTGTAATCCTGAAAAAATTGATGATGGAGGATGCATAGGTGCGACGGATCTGGTAGTAGAAATATTATCTCCAGGTAATACCGACAGGGAGATGAATGAGAAATTCCAAATATATCAGGAGAACGGCGTACTGGAATATTGGCTGGTCAAACCCAACGACCGGATCGTATTGGTTTATATTTTGAATAAAACCGGTCAGTTTGTTGGTTTAAAACCATTCACCGAATCAGAAACGATCAAATCGAAAGCCGCGGACGGATTTGAAATTCTCGTAAGAGACATTTTCGATGTATAGCGAAATCAAAATAATTGACAATTTACCATTAATCATTATTTCGGCCACTCCGTCTCAATTCCCTGACTTCTCACAAACTCCTGAAACCCTTTGAGCAGACTGCTGTCTTCCCTTACTTCCCGGGGCTTCACCTTTTTCTCCAAAGCATATTTCACGAGGAGTCCAACCGATTCCCCAATACTCCATTCTACAGGATGCAATCGGTAGCAACCATTGGTAAGATGTGTTGTTCCAATATTTTTGTTCGCTGGCAACAAATTTTCCGTTTTTACCGGTAACAATGCTCCCAACGGGATCTGAAATGGCAAAGAAGCAAAATCAATGTAATTGTCACCTCCATTGGATGGATGCAAATCGATGTGGTAATAGCCCACACCGACGCTATCGTAAAACTCAGCTGCTGTATTCCCTTCTTCCTTGCCGGTAATCATCGCCCGATTCGCAGCACCCACATGCTCCTCTTTAATTGTAAAAACGGCTTTAATCCGGCGCGACTCGCGAACGTACGGATATTTAGCCAAACCGTCGTCTGTGCCCATTATATCCTTTCGTAATCGAATCCCCGGCCAGCCTTTACCGCCATCTGGTCTCGGTGCTTCCGTTTGCAACCAGTATAGAAGAGACAAACTAAGCTGCTTTGCTCCGTCAACGTGTTTTTTGAACTCACCGTCGGGCGCTCCTATCAAATTTCCAAGAAAGTAATCGTTTTGCGGCCAATTTACGACTGTGATATCTCCGTTATAAAACCCCGCCTTGAAATTCTGTTTACTGATAATCCTTCGGTAAAGCCATAAATTTAACATTTCGCCGGTCGGTATACCTTCCGGGTGAAAGCCAAGGGTTTTCGGTTCCAACGTTTTGGGGTTGGAATAGGAAAGGCCAAGCAATTTTCCTGACCAGGGCTTTGTCATTTTTGGAGCAAAATTTTTCCAAAACTCATAGGCCGCAGGTTTTTCTATCACATGATTTTCGCCGGGTAAATAGTCGATAGCAAAGCACATTGTGAATGCCTGGTTATTGTCAGGATTTCCTTTTTCCGGTGCATGCAATTCGCTTGTTTCTCTACGGGACTCTGTACCTGTGACAAAGGCTGTTCCCGTGAGCGGCAGCAAATCCCCCAATTCTGTTGCATCTACAAAGTAACTAGCGGATATCATCACCGTTTTCTTGCTCTTTAAATCAATTACTTCTAAAGAGTGTACCCTGTTTCCTGAAATATTTGCCTTAGAGGCCTTATGTTCTAGGAGCAGTTTTAGTTTCCCTGCGCTGATGTATGGTGCGAACAGCTCATTCAATACCGCCAAAGCGACCTTCGGTTCATGACACAAGCGGGAAACAGCACCATCACCGGGATTAAGGTTGCTCCGCGATTTCGCCGCCTCAGTCAACGGGTAATTCCGGATATAATAATTCCTGATTTGATTCCTGAAATCACGGTAGAGTTGCGTAGCGCCGTGCGTTTCGATCCACTGATGTTCATCAGGCGGAACACCCTGTTGCGTAAGCTGTCCGCCTATCCAATCGGTTTCCTCTGTTAGGACCACGCTAAGGTTGTTTCGCAACGCGGCCAAAGCCGAAGCACATCCCCCGAGTCCGCCACCCGCTATCACCACATCTACAGAAAAGTTGGTGATGGGGAGACTTACCTGCCGATTTAATTCAATCATGGATTTTTCCTGACTGAGATCGGTGTTCAATGCCCCTGCCGCTAAAACTACATTCCCAATAAAATTTCTACGCTTCATTTTTGAATATGCTAAGCGTTTTGAAACGCCCGGTTGATATAAATGCTCTGACACTGCAAAATCATAAGAATTTGGCAACAAAAAAACGCCCACACCGAAATTATTCGATATGAGCGTCCCAATATTAATTTTAAATCTTAAACCTTACCCATTACGTACATTTCCTCCATGGTTGGAGTCGGGCTGCCGCCAGCTTTTTCAAGTGTGATTGCAAAAGCAACCGAGCCGTTTTTAGTATGTTTCATCTTCAAAACCTTTCCCTGAAATTCCGCATCCAGCATTCCTATATCTACCGGTGCTCCATCCACAATACTCCATAACTGGTATTGTTTCCCGGCAGGAGCAGGAGGGAGCTTTTGTACGTCGATCATCACCTCATTGGTCTGTTGATTCCAGAACGCCGCCACAACACTTTCAGGCGATTTTGCCGGAATACCCGTCATCTTTACAACTTTGAATTCAGGACTACTATAAAGGCCGGCCAACATCTCTTTATACGCGTAAACTTTTTTTACGGTTTCCATTTCAAAGGCCAACTCCTGGTTACTACTCTTCATCGAAGCAACCTCCGTTTTCAAACCTTTCATTTGCATGCCTGACCACCCGGCAAATAAAGCCAATAGAACGCAGGCTGCAACTGCAAACCTGGCCCACGCAGGTGTTAAGACCCTGGTTTCAGGTCCGTCAAAAACATTCGTCACAACCTTCGCACCTTCCTTATTTTCTAAAACTTCTGCTTTCTTCGTAATTGGAATTATATTATCAACCGTTTCCGACGACGCTAAAATCTGAGTCTCTTCTACATCTCCCGGCACCTTGTCAAAGTTCATCTGAGCAAAAATCGACTCTTTCAATGAGGCTGGTGGCGGTGTTTGGTACTTAAGTGCATATTGTTCGAGCGCATCTTCTGTACGCAAAAGTTCTGCTTTAATTTCAGGATAAATGTGTGACATACATTCAACCTCCTGTTTCTCCTGGGAAGAAACAGTGCCCAATACATATTCCTCTAATATACCGGACTCTATGTAGGCTTGAATATTCATACTGCAAAATAATTTTTTAACTCTTGTAAAGCTGTCCGTATCCTAGATTTGACTGTACCCAGAGGTATGCTCAACTCTTCGGAAATCTCCTCGTGTGTGTAACCCTGAAAGTATGCCATGTCAATGAGAATTTTTCTTTCCGGACGAAGCATATTGATAATCGCCTTCATCTCTGAACTTGAAACCATGGATTCCTGTGCTGCGTCCGGCTCATTCTGCACCGCTCTGTCATCAATATCATCCATTGCCGGCTTTCTTCCCTCCATACGAACGGCGTCAATGGCACCGTTTCGGGCTATGTTCAAAATCCATGTAAAAAGTCTCCCCTTTTCCGGATTGTAAGACGCGATATTTTTCCAGATCTTTAAAAAAGATTCCTGTAGAACATCCGCCGCACGTTCTTCGTCCCGCAATGTTTTTGTAATTATATTAAACAATGCGCCCGAGTAATGGTCGTACAGAAAATCAAAGGCCGTTCGCTCATTCCTTTTCAGGGCGGACACCAGTTCATCTTCCGAATACTTTATTTTGCTAGTCGCCAAGAGTCGCTTAACATTTAATTGTAAATTCCTAAATGGCAAGCTACCAAAAATTCCGAAGATCTGAATACGCCAAATGCAATTTATTGTGTAGGTGTATTCACTACCCCGAATTGGCAAAAGTGCCAATCTGGTAATGCCTGAGATAATTCATCATTTTAGTGTGTTTCAGTTATATACGACGAATACACAATGATGGATCAATTCTTGTGGAAATTTGTGGTTGATCTTATACTAAGAAACAGGTCGTTTCAAAAAAAAGTGCTGATGCCAAATCACCTATTTTCGAAGGGCTTCAATCCTCCAGTAAGTGAGCGTAAGAAAAAAACTCATGAGGCTTAGCAGGTAAATAACGTTCCGGGAGTCAACCAAGCCCTTTCCCAGCGCTCGGTACTGCTCGTCAAGTGCCAGCCAGGAGAAAAACTGTGCCACCATGCCCTCTCCAAAAAGTGTAGAAACTGCACCGAATCCAATATACCAGACGAAGGCCAGGAAAACACCAAGAACAAACGCGACAATTTGATTATCATTCAAAGAAGATGACCATATTCCCATGGCTACTACTACCCCGCTCAAAAGAATAAGGCCAATATACGAACCAAAAACAGCGGCGGAATCTACGCTTCCTATTGGATTACCCAGCTGATAAATGCTGATGTAGTAAACGATCGTAGGTGCTATTGTGACTATCACCAGCAACCAGTTCGCAAAGAATTTGCCAAGTATCAGGTCGCGGTTGAAAAGGGGTTTCGTCAGCAACAATTCAAGTGTTCCATTCCGACTTTCTTCTGCAATCGAACGCATCGTAATGGCCGGTATCAGAAAAATCAGAACATACGGAGCCAAACTAAAAAAGGAATTGAGATCGGCATATCCGTAATCCAGAATGCTGGATTCAGGAAATACCCAGACGATCAGTCCGATCGCTATCAAAAAGACCGACATGACAATATAAGCAATCAACGAGTTAAAAAAACTGCCTACCTCTTTTTGAAAAATAGCAAACACGATGGAAACAAAATGTTATAAATTCTGACTAATCAAAAACGGGCTTGTCCTTACGGATAATGGCCGAAATCACAAGGGATAACAAAAAACCGACTAAAAGAGACCCTATAACGCCAAAGACAAAAAGCACACCTGGCGACATAAACTTTTGAGTCATTGCCATAGCCTGATCTATCTGAGTATCATCCATGCCTTTGGCCTCCATATCAGACCGTGCCGTGTCCATTGCCTGGGTTAAAATCGTAGGATCAATAACTCTATTGTAAAACACACTAAAAGTAGACCCCAGCAACCCCATAATGGCAGAAACGAGACTACCAAGCCCAAGGCCTTCACCATATGACATGAATCCCCTATTTTCTTCCTTGAAGGCCTGCATGGCCAAAACGATTCCTACAATCATAAAAATGAAGGACAGAGAAGTCAGCCATTTATTCTGGGATTGTCCCGCTACATTTATAATTGTGGTGTATACCATGATCACCACAGAAGCTAGTACGCCATACTTCAGCGCAATACGGGCAGTAGAGACTTTTTCTTCCATTTGGTTAGTTGATTAAGTACAAGGTAAGTTGCCTTTGGTTATCATTTCGGATGAAACACACCGTAATCCTGTTTCCTGAAAATGAGCGAAATAACAAGTATCGGAATGATCCCCATGAGCATCTTCTTACTTACTTCGTCCTTGATCACCACCGATGGCTGCATGGATTGCACGTCCTTATACATTTTCAAAAACTCAGGCTCCTGAATGTCTTTGATCAGCTGCGCTTTTCCTGCGTCAAGAAGCTGGATCATTTCGGCAACGTAAGATGTAAAAATACTCGGGTCTACAAAAGTAATGAAAAGGTAGATCAGCCAGCCATTAATAAATGCTGCTACACAATTCACAACATATCCAAGTGTGAGTGCTTCCCATAGATGTAAAAAACCATTTCCGACATATTTACGGTAATACCAGCACGCTCCGGCAATAAGAATAATATGGATACCAAAATCAAGGACCTTATGATTTCCCAGAGGGATCACACCTACAAAATATAGAGCAAGAAAGAATATAAAAGCTAACAATCCGGTGATCGCACCGAACGCAAGGGACACTTTTAAAAGAGGCTTATTAAAATACTCAATAATTGATTGCATAATATGGTTAGCAAAATAGCCGATGACTTCGCCATCGACACGTGCTATTTGTTTATATAAAAAAGGAATTTGTAAAAAATAACTACTAAGAAGACAACGACTGGCTATACTAATCAAACCATTCAATTTGGTTGTTGCCTATCACGCCACGTACTTTGCCTTTAAGTGTCTTTCCAAGAAATGGTGTGTTTTTAGATTTGGAATACGTTTTATCAAATACCCATTCCAGGTCCGACTCAAAAAAAGTAAGATTGGCATCCGCGCCCTCTTCAATTGAGATCTCGGGTAAACGTAAAATATGCCTTGGCTGGGTCGTCAATTTATCCACGATTTCATCAACTGCCAATCCAGTATGCATGACCGCTAACGAAAAGACCGTTTCCAATCCCGTAATTCCGAAATCTGCATGATCAAACTCTAGATTTTTACACTCTTCATCATGAGGGCTGTGATCCGAGACGATTGCGTCAATCGTGCCATCCGCCAAACCCAGCCTTACTGCTTCGTGATCCCGATCCTGCCTGAAAGGTGGATTTACTTTGAGGTTGGTATCAAAGTCCATCAGGTCCGAATCTGAATAAGCCAATTGATGAGCAGCAACATCACATGAAACGGGCAGCCCCTTCGCTTTCGCCTGCCGGATCAGCTCAACTCCGTTTGCCGTAGAAATAAGCGACACGTGTAAAACGGGTTTGAAAAAAGGTGAAACAGTATTTTTTTCGAGTGCGTATTCCAATAATTTCAAATCACGGGCAAGCATCATTTCTTCAGCAAGTGAAGGTATCCCTTTCATACCGGTGAGTGTACTCGCGACACCTTCGTGCATTTGCCCATACAGCGTAAGCTGCCGATCCTCAGGACGGTTCATTAACAGCGCATTTAAGGGCTGTAAGTACAGGATCGTTTTCAGAAAGAGGTCAGCATTTTGTACCGGATGCTCCCCGTCTGTAAACGCAATAGCACCAGCCTGATGCAGATCGATCATTTCAGTAAAATCCACGCCTTCCGCCTTTCGACTCACTGAAGCGGTAACGTGTAATTTCACCAACCCTTCTCTTCCGGATTGTTTGATGTAATTTAACGTGTCCTTGCTATGCACGACGGGCTCTGTATTAGGCAACAGAACAATCTCCGTAAATCCACCATGAGCGGCAGCTATCCGGACGGACACCAAATCCTCCTTGTGTTCAAAACCCGGATCTCGCGAAGCAACACGCATGTCAACCCACCCTGTGGATACGCTTAGATTGCTTCCCTTTTTTATGTCAGCGTTATGAGCGTCAAGGTTATCCCCTATCTCTTTGATTTTACCATCCTCAATCAGTATATCTTTTACCTGTCCATTGAATGGAGATTTTTTATCAACGATTCGAACTGAGCGAATTAATACTTTCATTTCAATCTAAGCCGGAAAACCTTGTCGGCGACATTCCCATTTTTAATTATTCAAAAAAAAAGCTCCCTTCGGAGCTTCCACTTATATTATCCAATAAATTTTTCATAATCTTCAGCAGACAATAAGCCATCTGTATCATCAGGATTAGACAAAGTTATTTTCACCATCCAACCGCGTCCATAGGGATCAGAGTTTACCAACTCAGGTTCTGCATCCAGCTCTTCATTGACCTCTAAGACAGTACCTGCAACCGGAATAAAAAGATCCGACACCGTTTTGACAGCTTCAACTGAGCCAAATACTTCTCCTTTTTGCAGTGAATCACCCACGGTATTGATGTCGACATACACGATGTCGCCCAATTCCTGCTGAGCATGATCGGTAATTCCAATAAATGCAGTATCTCCTTCAATCCGTATCCATTCGTGGTCTTCGGTATACTTAAGTTCTGATGGGAAATTCATATTAGATGGGAGTAAGTTCTGAAACATTAGCGCCCGCAAATTACAGTATGTATAATGTATTTTCCAAATCGAAATACTATTCAGCAAGATTGAATTTCAACTGAACACCTCCCGATGTACTTCTTCTGTAAAACTGATTGGAAACGAACGGGTCAAAGAATGTCCGGTCAAAATAGAACTGACAGCTCAGCCGGTTATTCACAACGTAATTGATTGTTGGATGCAATTGAAAATTGATGTTTCCTGCAGTAATGATGTTCTCCTGCTCAGATTCCACGCCAAGCGCACTTGTAGAGCCGAATTTTCGTCGGATGTCACGGGTGTCACGAAAAGTCATCCCGAGCTGAAACGTCATGTCGTTTTTGAGCTTCTTCTTTACTCCATTGATTTTGAACGGAAGTGGAACGTTATTTTTTGTAAACCCTAAGCTTACCGTCAGATCCTGGTTGAATAGCTCTGAGACGAGCGCATTGGAGAACTGAAGTGCTATAGCCCTGTCACGATTATAATCAATACTTCCCGTAACCCTGCTCTGCGTCCTGAAACGGATTCCGATCAGAGGAGAAAACTTTTCGACCATTGTGATGGTACTCATTGAGAACACGGGAACGTATTGAAGCTTGTTCACTGAAGTTTCAAGTACGCGCGACAATGGGTAATTCATTACGGCCAGATTGACATAATCAGCCTCAAAACCCAGGGAAGATGTATAATTACCGACGCTATATGTGGAAGTATATTTATGCGAAATGGAGAATGAACTGAAAATTCGCTTAAACATTGGTAGTTGCGCCAGACCCGTATAATCAACCTGCCAGTTGGGCATTGGGAATTTCAGGAATGGATTAATGCTCACTGTGGCAGTATCCTTACCCGAATAGGCTGCAAAAAACGCGGCAATCAATACATCCTGAGAATTGATATCATAGTATCCCGTATTATCTGAGTTGTCACGGTTCAGCCTCCGGACCATCGCGCCCCGGTATTCCTTAAACTTATCAAAAACCGGCGAAGAATTATCGTGGCGCGCTTTGGCAAATGCCGTGCGGAATGACATAAAAGACATACTGAATTGTCCGTTGCGCAGTGAATTCTGGCTTTTAAATGTGGTGTCTCCGCTGGTTTCAGGTCTGTAAAATTCCTGGTAAGCATCCTGCCGCGTCTTTCGGATTTCAATCTGTATCCTTAGATCCTTTAGTGGTTCCAACGACGTATTAGCTGAGAATATCTTTTGTAATGTTTGCTGAAAAGGTTGGTTCTGTTGTACGCTTTTTGTAAGCCAATTATTCGCAGCAGCCTTACGCTGGAAATTTCTGTCCTGTTGGCCCAAAACAAATGGCATCATCTGGGACCGGTTCGAATTATTCACACCAAAATAATCCGGAGCACCACCAATGTAACCCGGCAAAGCAGTGGTTTCCAATTGCGAATAACTGACATTGATACCCCGCACAGTCATCAGCATTCGGGTCACATTTTTGAGAAGATTTGTAGAATTAAGATCTATATCTTCTATGTCGCCAGGGCTTCTTGCAAAATTTTTCCTAACCACATTTGGAGAATTTGCAAACTTCAAATACCTCAGTTTGTTATACAGTAATACGAAATCAACCTGACCAGTTATTCCCATTTCCCTACTGTTTCGGATGATATCACCAAAGGGGCGATTATCTGCATCCTTCAACCCAAGCGCGTTCGCCTGAAAACTGTATCCAACGGAATGGGTATAATCCGCTTTCATCCAGTCCGTTAAAGGTGTTTTATCCAAAGGCAGACGGTAAGTCAATTTTAACTTTTGGTCGAAGTTCTTAATACGTCCCAGTTTTTTAAAATTGTTCCATAAAGTATCCTTTTTCTCTGCGGTATTAATATCACCGGTTGGCTCATCAATAATGGAGTTCGCCGCTGCATTGTAGGAAAATGTACTGTTTCGGGTCAGGTTCCACCCGAGATCGTAGTATCGGTTAAACCAGAAGTACTTTTCAAATAATGGCTGGATACCCTCCGCAGAGATCACCGTCCGACCATCACTTGTTGTTTGCGAATTTTGCAATTGTGTACGCGTAAACCGGCGATCTACATCCGCTCTTAACGACACGAGGTTGGGTAACAAGGTAACGTTAAAATCCCGTATCAATTCGGTCCATCTGCTCGTGGATTTCCACTTTTTGAAGGGCTCAAACGGTTTGGGCTGGCTATTGTAGATATAAGAGATCCCTCCCTTATACATCCGTTGCGAATATTGCTGGGTAAGGATATTTCTTCGGTTCTCATCGCTGAACGCGTAGGTAAAAGACAGGTTTTCAAAATCATAAAAATGATTTTTAGCTCCCGGCTTCGTCTTTATCTTTCGAACATTAGAGAAATTTATTCCTCTTTTAACCGCATCCTCCTCTACCAGCCTTCGATAGCCGTCCCTTTCTTCCGATGATCTGAGGTTATCCAGTGACGTCTCCAGAGGAGTATCCGGATTAAGCGGGTCAAAATGCGGCTTCACATGATGCTGGTCAAAGCTCACAAAAACCGGTATACTAAAACCCCAGTTTTGAGGAAGCAGCTTATCAAGTACAATGTTCGAAGATATACCGTAATCAGATGTAAAGTTTCTGGAGCGTTCGCCGATTCTTTGCTGTACCGTTCCAAAGCCGAATGTTTCGATTCGTCCCGAAGCCGAAACAGTTGCAAAGTCAGCCAGTTTCGCATTCAACTGTGCTATCGCCGCAATACCTCCTGTATCGTCGAATCCTTCGACATGCATCTCGTCAACCCATATACAAAAACTTTTAGGACGTTCCTGACTTGTTTTTGGATTACGAACGCCAATCATCATCACCCGCACTGAGCTCAAATCCGGATTTCCGACCACGGTCAGCAGCCTTCCGTCAGCAACAATAGAGTATGGTATACTTTGATTTCTATCGACCTGCTGATTTCTTAATGATTTCACCCGGATCAGATCGGCCAGCGCAATATTCAATTCATTACCTGACGGCCAAATATCTTCTCTGCTACGATCAGTCGGCTTTGTAGCCAAAAGTTTCGTAATGTCTATTTCATAATAGTTTTGGGTCAAATCGGTCCCAATCCGCATGAAAGCACCCACTTGCTCATTGTTGTTCGCATTTTCACTTTGCATGTGTATATACATGCGCAGCCTTTTGCGAAACATCAGATCCAGATTCACATTTTTAAATACAGCCCTTGAATCTCCGTAACGAAGATCCGTCACACACAAACTCATGGATTGCTCATTCAGCTTCAATGGCGGACGTTGCGTGTTGTCGTTATCACGATTCCATCCCGGCGGAAGATCGTATGTGTATTTGTTATTGTTGGCATCCCCGCCAGCCTGGCTGTTCTCTTCAATACTTACTGTTCCTACGATGAACTTGGCGTCGTATGGTTCCGGTACTTCCTGAAGTCCTGCGGCGTCCAGATTCGAAGTATATTTACGATACTGCTGACCCACCATCTGCATTTGGGCAAAACGTAAAACAACCGGTCTGTCAAATTCAGTGAGATACATCCGCATAAACCGGATGGATTTGAAACCGTTTATTTCACCAAACTTATCTGTAAATTCTTTTACCGGAACTCTGAACAGGTACCAGTTTTGCCCATCGGAGGAAACGGTTTTATCAACTACAAACTGGTTGCCAATTTTAATATTGTCTGGCTGGAGATCAATGGTATATTCATAATAGCTCTCATTGTCGTTGATCGTATTATCAACGTTCATGTCTTCTGCATCGGGAACGTTGGTCGAAGCAGGTGTGATGGCGTTGGCATCGCCCAGGCTTTCGGGAGAGTTTCCTTCAACGCCCACATAATCCTTGTACCGTTGAACGACCTTAAGATTGGCTTCGTCTTGTTCGGGCCCAAGGAAAAATTTAAAATCGTCACCCGAGGGATCCTGCATTATTTTCTCTCTAGCCTCCGCTGTAAGTCCGCCAGGCAGACGATCCAAAAAACTTTCTTTAAAAAAGGCTCTCTCCTCTGCATTGCTCAATCCATCAAATCCAACGTCTTGTTTCTGCCGGGCCCCGGCTTCATTACTAAATGCATTGATCAGGTATTGTGATTTTGGGGCATGCCCCCAGATAGTTGATTCTACATTCTCTCCAAGTTTCTTGTCCACGATAGGAAGTCCATTCTCAAAATTGTACCGTTCGTCCGGAATTACATCCTCAGAGATATCTCCCAAATGAAACACGAGTTTCCCACCTTTACGACCATCTTGTTGAGCATTCTCAAATCCGTCTACAATCTTGCCATCTTCGCCCTTAATAAAAGGATCCAGCATCCAGAATTCGATACTTTCAATGTTGGCGTTGTCAAAATCGTTGTCGGAAGTGATCGCCCTGCTTAATGCACCAAAGTTTCTGGCAGGATCCCTGAGACGACCGTCGGATTGTAGGGCAGGATTGTAGTTGTACATCCCTCTTTCCGCAGGATAATAGGCGATATCCAGAATATTCTGAGGGTAATTTATTAAGCCGGAAACAGAACGGTTTGGGAATATGTCGGTTGGAAGGAATAATTTCTCATAATAATTTCGTCTGTCCGCATCGGTGATATTGGTAGGAGGTTGATAGCTTCCTCCAAGTCCCTGAGATCCCCCAAAGATATTATCCACGGTATAAGCCGAAATTTTAGCACGTCGGTAATTGTATTCAAGTGTTTTTCCACTTAATGCATTATCCCTGACAAAACGCCCTGGCACTGCACCAAGTCGCCATTTCTGAGGTTGACGTGCAAGATCATAAATAGTTCGGGTCGACTCGAAATCATCTACAAGCGAGCGATTGTTTACATCTTTCGTCACACCAGGAAATAGTTTGGCGACTTCAGCCTTGAATTGAATTGAAGACATTTCCTTCGTCTGCAACAATGGAAGCTTGTCGAGCAATTTTGTCAGCCACGGAACATCCTTACGGAAATTGATGTCAAAACCAATCATCGTATTATTCACCGGCTCATTGCCAATTGAAACCCTTGTCAAATAACCAGCTGGCCTCTCCCGGTATTTCATAGCGGTAAAACCCAGGCTCAGATTACGATTGGCTACATAGTCCAGGCGCGTTCCTAGTAAAGACCTCCGCTGATTTTGGAACATATCAGGCCGCTCAAACTCAATGACGATCTCGCGACCGGAGTTTAATGCTCCGGTGTTGAGGATCCTGACACGTCCAATCTGCGCTTCAACAAGGTAGTCAGATCCGGCAGATAGAGGAACCCCACCCGAAGTAACAGTAACGGAAGTTTCTAATACACCATAAGGCAATTGTACCTCCGCCCCACCACTCGATTGGTAAGAACCCTTGATAAAGAATTTATTTTTTTCTGAAATCTGCTGCGCATCAATCATCGTCGTGCGGTAAAGCTCGTTGAAGACATACTTACTGCGGTCTGCGTCAGAATCAAATTTTGAGGAAAGCGTTGCACCGAAGGGCTCCAAAACAGGGAAAATTATCCGCCCAGTCTTAGAGTCGACTGTTATTCCTTCCACGAAGTCGAAGTTTCCGTCGGGTTGCGGATCATTTACAGGATTCAGTCGATCCAGCCCCATGAGCCTGATCAATGGAATATCACGAAGATTACTCGTCTGCAGAGTCGGATTGTCAACCCCAGTAGCATCATCTTTGTAGATGACCCTTAGCTGAAACCCGAGCTTATCAATCTGATTGGTACCCAGTGAGTAGATGTTCTTCATCATCAGATCCCACATCGGCAACCTGGTATTATTTCTTATTGTGGAAGACTTCAATAATTTAAGCGCGATGACTTCATCATCCTTCCTTGACAAATAATCCTCTGTCAATTCTCCGACCTTGTACGATCTCCCGTTTAATGTATATTCGTAGGCAACCGCCAGTACCTCATCATTGCGGAGTGTATTGGTAAGTGAAATATAACCCAACTGCGGATTAAATGTGTAATCCCTTTCTGCAACAAGCTTTTTCGCCCCCCTGAGCAACTCATAATCAACCGTTTTCACCAATCCCAGCTCAGTCGTAAGCGAAGAATTTACATTATCGACTTGCCGAAAATTCTGATTTGTGGTTAGGGTTTTATATAAACCATTCGTAGCATTCGAAGCTGGCTGTGTCGATAAAATTGGCTGAAGACGTGGCCCCTGATTATAAGGTTTCGGCTCTCCCAAATCGGCGAAACCTACCACATTACGAAGCGTCTCCGTGGTTGTGGTACGATTTGTAACGTACACTTCCATCCTCGTAACCTGAACACCGGAAAGAATTACTGGTGTGGATGTGAGTGAACTCTCATAAATACTGCGGAAATACTGCGAAAGAAAGAAGTTTCGGTTTTCGTCGTAAGTGTCAGCCCTTATTTCAAAGTCTCTGCTTTGTGCTCCCCCCCTCAAAACAATTCTTTCCTTACTTGACTTCTGCTCCGACGCGACAAATGTTGCGCTCAACTTACCAAACTGAAAATCTGTTTTGAGGCCAAACAGGTTCTGAACGCCTGGTATCAACTGGCTGTTTATCGCCCAGTTGATATTACCCGCCTGAATTTTACGAATAAAACTCTCTTCGGGGTTTTTATAATTCAGTTTTAAAGCATTTTCGAAGTTGAAGTTTGCTTTAGTATCAAAGTTGGTCAGGAATCCAAGTTGATCGCCCATTTTAGCATCAAAGTTGATACTGATTTGTTCGTCAAAGATGAAATTGGTTACGTGTCTTTGCCGGATTGGCTTGGTAGGGTCATCGTTGAATTGGTTTCTCACACCCAGATCGAGCGAGACAAAACCCGTGGGCTTAAAGTTTAAAAAATCGTCCCCTAATAGTTTCGAAAGAGATGGCGGGACGTCAAGCTTAGGTAAAAGGCCTCTTGCTCCCATGGCACTTTTGCCATCCTGTCTTCCTGCATATTCACGTAAAAGGCTTTTGAAGGCCCTATCCTCCATGGTCTTGTTGTAAGAATCCATATCCATGCTTTCCGGTGAGCGGAAGTCAAGGTTACCCGTGGGAGTTTTGATCTTTTCTGTGATCGCTATTTTACCTGTGCTGTCACGTAAAATAGTTGTGGAGATATTTGCGGGCTCTTTTAGATAAAACGGTGATCTTGGACGGGGCTGAGCGAACCGGTTGTTATAATAATCTCTCCAACGCGTGTTAAGTTGACTACCCGATTTGTCAATATTTTTTCGCGTAGTGTCTTCCTTCAGCGTATCAGCTAATATAGCCCAATTATCGATTTCGTTAGGAGAAAAGGCATCCCGCTCTGCAGAAGCAGTTGCTAAAAGCATTGCCCCGGCAGAAAATGTAAACGCCTTAAAAAGGAATGAGTAAACCGTTGATGACAAAGCTAATGTACTTTTTTAGGGGAGGTTGCTGTAATGATCATTTTCACCATATTCAACACAACGGTTACAGACCTGCCGATATTCTATGATCAACCATTTTTTATCCGGTTACCTTAAGGCAAGTTTAATCAGTTGCTCAACTGTTATATCGTACCCTTCACGCTTGATAATCACATCTACACTTTTTTCCGCGGTCGCCTTTGGTATTCCCAAAGTCACCAATGCAGCCAAAGCCTCGCTTCTAAGAATGCTAGACGAACTTTCAATGGTTTTTACGCCCGTCGACAAGAGCGTGTCCTTACGCATTTTATCTTTCAATTCTAAAATCACTCGTTGTGCGGTTTTCGAGCCTATTCCTTTAATAGATTGTATCAGGCGAAGATCTTCATCGACAATCCCCTGGCGTATTTCCGAAGAAGAAAGCGACGAGAGCATCACCAAAGCCGTCGAAGGACCTATTCCCGAAATTCCCGTTAGATCGAGGAATAACTTTTTTTCATCCGTGCTCCAAAACCCGTATAAAACGTGCGCGTCTTCTCTAATATTAAGATAAGTCACCAGCTTGCACCGGAAACCTTCTTCCGGCAGGGAGGTATACGTCTGTAATGAAATCCGGACTTCATAACCAAGGCCGTTCACATCGATTATAGCATATGCCGGATCTTTGTAAGCGACCTTTCCGTCCACGTAAGCAATCATAAAAATCTTGTGTGTTTTTTTAACAGGTATCAGCTGGTAATAATAAGCTTTTGACCCGGTTTTATCTCATTACCCCTGATTCTATTCGCCTTCTTCAAATGATTTATTGGCAAACCATACCTCTGTGATATGGTCCAAAGTGTATCTCCGTGCTGAACGGTATGATATTTGCTTTTTGCATGCTTGTTTTTGGATTTACCCTTTACTTCCCTTACCACTTCCGAGCTGGCAAACCTTGTCTCTCTCTCTTGCTTGATAACCTGCTTTACATCCTGATAGACAACAAGCTTCTGCCCTTTCTGAATGTTGCTTTTTCTCAAATGATTCCATTTTTTCAATTCAGCGATCTCTACGCGGAATTTTCTGGAAATGGAAAGTAGTGTTTCTCCTTTACGAACGGTATGTGACGACTTCTTGGATACAAACTTGGTTTGCGTTTTTGCTGACGGGCCATCATCCGAGAATGAATCATCATCTTCTTCGCCCCGAACAAATGCAATGCGGTTACCTAGTGAATCTACAAGCGTACTGTCGATCCTGGCAAGCATCACCGGCAAAAGCTTTTTCGTACAGGAATCCATGATAACCGACCTGTTGCTAACCAGATAGGTGTACTTCACACTCGGTACACGTAGAACAAAATCCCTCGTTTGATCGGGAAGCATCTTCTTGGTCAACTGTGGATTAAGTTTTTCCAATTCCTCAAGTTCAATTCCGCTTGTTTCGCAAAACGTAACGAGGTTGATGTATCCGTTAATATGGATCGTGTCATTTGGGATGATATACTCTGGACTCTCGGCATAAATGCCATGATCATTCCCGTAGTTCATCATGTAGTTCATTGCAACGTATTGCGGAACATAAGACCTGGTTTCGCGCGGAAGTACATTATATATGGTCCAGAAAGTCGTTCCATGTGAACGGCGCATTGCCCTCTTCACATTGCCGGGCCCGGTATTATAAGAGGCTAAGGCTAATTCCCAATCACCAAAAATATTATAGAGTTGTTTCAGATAAGCACAAGCAGCCTCTGTCGCCTTAACAGGCTCAAAACGCTCATCAATATATCCATCCTGATGTAGACCAAACTCACGGCCCGTCGCTGGCATAAACTGCCATAAGCCTCCTGCGCGCGCCCTTGAAATGGCTGTGGGATTAAGGCCCGACTCGATCATTGACAGGTACTTAAGTTCGGAGGGCAAGCCGTGCTTTTGAAGTGTTTTCTCGAATAGCGGAAAAAATAACGGCATTTTCTCCATCATCGTTTTGGTAAACTTCGTCTTTTTATAGATGAAGTATTCCACGAACTCGTGAGAAGATTTATGATAAGTGAGCGGAATGGACTTTTCCAACTTTGCAAATCGAGCTCTTAACAGAGCCTCCGGAATAGCTGGATTGGCACCGATCTCTTCAACTTCAGGCAGATATGGCAAAGCGTTATCGTCTGCCTGTGCAGCAATCCCCAATGTATCTGACTCGAATTCTGATCTCACTTGCTGAAGCGTCGGAAGCATATTTTCAGCAACCGCCTGCGAACTCCATAATCCAACACACATGGCTCCGAGCCACAACATTTTTTTCGAAATCCTCATTAATAATTTTTTTGATGGTTGATCAATTCCCGGTTGTCAATTGTAAATATCTGTGTGTGAAATACTTCATAATATTTACCTGATTTTTAATTTTCAACGTGATGAAAATTTTCCTGATTGAATTCAGTCAATCGCCAATGAATAGCTAATACTTGACTTTGGTATAGTGGTCAAGTTAGCCTAGTACTCGTTTACATTTTCCTTAACTAAGACCGAAATATATTTTGCAAATGAAAGCATCCCTTCTTCATTAAATGAAGGAGCCATAATCTGTATCCCAATTGGCATCCCGTTATCATCAAAACCATTAGGAATTGATATCGCCGGATTGCCAACAACATTGGCATGTACAGTGAAAATATCCGCAAGATACATTTGCAAAGGATCTTCAGTTTTTTCCCCGATTGGAAACGCTGAAGTGGGCGTAACCGGCGAAATTAGAAAATCAAACTGTTCAAAGAAGCGCTCCGTTTCTTCCCGCACCAATCTTCTAACGCGTTGCGCCTTGGTATAGTATGCGTCATAATAATTTGCACTCAGGACAAAAGTACCTAATAATATTCTTCTCCTCACCTCTTCTCCAAAACCTTCTGTTCTTGATTTTTTATACAAAGTTTCCAAGTCACCCGAAACAGAGGTACGATGACCATACCTGACGCCATCAAATCTGGACAAGTTGGAACTCGCCTCGGCTGTTGTTAATATATAATAAGTTGGTAAAAGAGAATCGAGCAAGGGCATTTCTACCGGGGTAACATCATGTCCTGCGGCCCGCAGACGGTTGAGAACCTCGATAGTCTGACTTCGGATAGCCGGGGAAATGGCTTCATTTTCGATGGTTTCCCTGATATAACCAATTCGGGCTTTACCATTCCAGCTCAGCTTCTCAGAATAAGATGGAACCTCATTGACAGAAACTGTGCTATCAAAATCGTCGGAACCAGCCATCACTTCGAGAAGAAGCGCTGCATCCTCTACACTTTTGGTAATAGGCCCTATACAGTCAAAGGACGAAGCATAAGCGATAAGCCCCCATCGGGAAATACGCCCGTAAGAAGGTTTCAAACCCACTACACCACAGAATGCGGCAGGCTGGCGAACCGAACCACCCGTGTCGCTACCAATGGATGCGTGACACAGCCCTGCCTGGACAGCAACGGCAGATCCTCCTGAAGACCCTCCGGGAACGCGGGAATTGTCTGCCGCATTAAGCACCACACCAAAGGATGAGTTTTCATTAGATGAGCCCATTGCAAATTCATCGCAATTTTGCCGCCCGATAACAATAACATCCTCATCAATTAAACGTTGTACAGCGGTTGCAGTATAAGGAGCAATGTAGGAATTTAGTATTTGGCTCCCTGCCTGGAGGCCATGGCCGGCGTGAGAAAGTACATCTTTCAGGCCAATAACCATTCCGGCAAGCCTTCCCGCAGTGCCATTTTGTAGTTTTGCATCAATTTCAGTTGCGCGAGCAAGCGCTTCATCTGAATAAACCTCAACAAAAGCATTAAGATGCCTGTTGGATTCAATTTTGTCAACATACTGCTGAACCAACTGCACACAGGTAAAACCTCCTACACGCAAATCACTCTGAAGTTCGCTCAGCGTTTGGTAGTCTTTCAACGTATTTTATTTGTGGGGTTATAAATAAAGAATCAGAGCCATAAAGTATCCACTAAATGGCTCTGCTATAACTTCGATACAATAGAAAGACTACTTAGGGTCTTCCATGCTTTTTTCAATATTCTCTTTTACGTCTTTGGTGGCGTTTTTGAACTCGTTAATACCTTGACCCAAGCCGCGCATCAGTTCAGGGATTTTCTTCGCTCCGAAGAAAAGTAGTACGAAAAGGGCTACTAAAAAAATCTCCTGTCCACCCAATCCCATTAATCCCAAAATGATTCCTGATTCCATATCTATTCTATTTATTATGTTTACAAAAATACTTATTCTTTTTTAAAGACCTAAACTTAAAGCTGACTTTATCCTATATTAATTGTTTTCTCTTGCTTTTCCCAATTGCTGAACTTATTTATTTCGTCGCCCAGCGTCTTAATCAGCCAAATCACCAGTGCGACATCGTCGGTAATCCCTATCACCGGTAAAAAATCGGGAATAAGATCAATCGGAGAAACAAAATAGATCAACACCGCAACGATGGATACAAGACTCTTCCAGGATATCGCCCTGTACTCTCCGGATGCATATGCGCGCACCATCCTGATCAATAACTGCACGCCACTTTGAAATTCTGCAAGGTTTCCCTTAAAACCAACTGTCTGTAATTTGCTAACAACGTCTTTCGCCAGCTCAATCAATCTTGACGCATTTCCTGCATAGCTGCCTGCCTTCCCTTTTGCTTTTTTAAAAAAAACCGATTGTAAAATTCTGCTAAGTAGCGACTCGTCGTTCATGTTTTTATGATTGTTATGTTTTCAAGCCAAGTGACAATTTCGAACCCAGGCATGCCATGACACGCCATGAAATCTTCCTTGTTAATCCGGAAATAAAAAAAGTGGTTTGTAACGCCATTATAACTATCATATAACGTAAAAAATTGCAGTTTGGATTACTGCATATTACTTTTCATTCAAAAAATTAAATTCCTTGTGGGTTAAACAAATAATGTATCCTAATTTTAAGGAATTATTTTAAATCAATTACTTCCAAATCATTTAACAGATTTCTTATATGAAGATTACTGTCGTTGGCGCGGGTGCTGTAGGTGCAACCACTGCCGATAATATTATTCGTCGCGAACTGGCCGAAGAGGTCGTATTACTGGATATCAAAGAAGGCGTAAGCGAAGGCAAGTCCCTGGATATGTATCAAACAGCAGCGCTCCTCGGATTCAACACAAAGCCAATCGGCTCCACCAACGATTATGAAAAGACTAAAGGATCGGATGTAGTTGTAATAACCTCGGGTCTTCCTCGTAAACCGGGCATGACCCGCGAAGAATTGATTGGGATTAACGCGGGTATCGTAAAAGGAGTTACTGAGAATATTCTTAAATATTCCCCTAAGGCAATCATTATCGTGGTTTCCAATCCGATGGACACCATGACCTATCTTGCTTTCAAAGAATCAGGCATTCCTAAAAAACGCCTGATTGGAATGGGCGGCGCGCTGGATAGTGCAAGATTTAAAACATACCTGGCTTTGGAAATGGATGTCTCCCCCCTTGATATTCATGGTATGGTTATTGGCGGACACGGCGACACTACAATGATCCCTCTCACCAGGCTTGCCACTTACAATGGAATTCCTGTAAGCCGTTTCCTATCGTCCGAAAAACTCGAAAAAGTAGCAGCTGATACAATGGTTGGAGGTGCGACTTTAACCAAATTGATTGGTACTTCGGCGTGGTACGCTCCGGGTGCTGCGACTCTTCTCTTGGTCGAGAGTATTGTTCGTAATCAAAAAAGAATTGTGCCCTGCAGCGTTTATCTTAATGGTGAATATGGACAAAAAGATATATGCATGGGTGTGCCGGTAGTGCTTGGCCGTAGCGGTTGGGAAAAAATAGTGAACCTGAGATTAAGTGACGCCGAAAAAGCAGCATTTGAAAAATCAGCAGAAGCGGTTCGTTCTATGAACGGCGCGCTTACTCTGTCGTAAGTATCAACAACACTTTTTTTAGCCGGCCTCCTAAGGGCCGGCTTTTTTTGTCATAGGTGCTAAATGAAATATATCCAACAACGCAACCTCAAAATTTCATCCAATTTCTCATCCCATTTTTTAGAGATACATCTTAGAATAATCAAATTTTATTGATCATACTGACCCTAGTAAGGAGCAAAGTATTCCTTTTCGAAAACCGATACAATCTAGTAATAGATTATACTTTTACAATATTTTAATTAATAATTTCAATAAAATATTACCTTACAATATATTACTATGCAACTTTCATCTTATAAAATATTTTTTTCACTCACAATTAGTTAATGTTTATCATTTTCAACAAACATTTACCAGTACCCAAATAATGAGAAAATTACTAATTTTAATGATCGCCACATTCATCTCTGCGGCAAAGTTCGCACAAGGGATTAAAGACAAGGTAACCGATGCTAAAGACGGATCCGCCATGCCCCAGGCGTATCCATTCTTGTTCAAGGCACCAACAATGGAACTATCACCGATACGGATGGAAATTACAGCTTACCAGTAGGCTCTGGATCGTATCAACTCGTAGCAAGTTTCATAGGAGCGCCACCATTGTAAACGGACGGCTGTTGAAAACGAACATCCCGTTTGCGGATGAACGGAAGATTCCTATTCGCCCGTTTGAATTGCACATTCTAAAAACAAATTTTCTGATTGGAGTATTGAACAGTAACGCACAAAAAATGGGCGGCCGTGACTGGCTGCCCATTTTGTTGTAAATGAATTCCCTTTTTGAGAGCGTTGTACTAAATGGATATTTGATATTGTAATATCCAGGCTCCGCGACGCCCGTCTTTCGCAAGTTCATTAGCAACTGTGCTCGCTTTATATATCGGACGATTTTCATAGTTTAAGGTAAGCTTACCGTTGTGTCCTTTAATTAGCCAGTTCAAACCAAGATTGTATAGGTTCATAGGGTCCTTCAATCGGGTATAATCCGAATGTTGCAGTGATACAAAAGGCATTAGAGTTCCCTGGCTACCTAATAGGCCATCTTTAAATTTATATCCGGCCTGCGCATAAACCACATTGCCTGTACCAAACATGGGATAGGCATTGCCCTGCACGCCACTTACTCCTGCAATTGGCAATGTTGTTCCAGTCGCAGGATTCATGCTACCGTTGTAACGTAGATAACCTTTTCCATAATCGGTATGAAAATATCCAAGATAACCCGAAACCGCCGTTCCTTTTTCCTTATTAACAGGCATGTCCGTATAAGCCGCAATCGACCATAAGTTCATACTCGAATACAACGTGTCTACACCTTCTTTTCTCCATGTCGCATTTTTTTGCGCGATAAAACCTGCTTCAAGATTCAAGATCTTTCGTTTACCCAAGTAAGTTCCCGTCATGTAACCTGGTGTGGTATTGTCTTCCGTGTCAAAAATGTTGTAGATAAATAATCCGTCAAATTGCTTTTTATGCTTCTTTTGAGCAAATACAGAATTTGCTCCAAGCGCCGGAGGCACCGAGCCATTTGTTTCGATTGGAAACGGGTCGGCAACACTGATCCGATAGTTAAATTTACCAACCTGTCCCCTACTGTAAACAGCGAGTTTACGGGAAAACTGATCTGTCTGATCTACCGTAGCCTGCGCAAAAACCGGAACGTCCATCGTCATAATGGTCCCGATACTCGGCTGAGAAAAACGCGAAAGACCATTTACAATCGTCAAACCCCCACCAAAGCGAATAAAGCTATTTCCTTTCCGGTAGGCCTCATATTCACCAAGCGCATCATGAAAAAATGCCCCAACTTTTCTATTACTAGGTGTACCAGAGGTATTATAGCCAGGAAAACCATTCGTTTTATTAAAATTATTCATACCGAACTGCGTATAAAAAAACAAACGGTCCGTAATCTGCCCGAATAGCTGCATTCGTGTTCGACGCAAGCCTATATCGAATGTGTTTGATGCTGGGTCGCCGAGTACCGTGGTTCCGGGATTGTTATCATTTAAGCGAAGCCAAGTTTGGTTTGTGAAGGTTGCTTTTACGTAATGTGAGCCGGATGTATTAAGATTGTACCGGATATCATTTTTGATGTTATCATCTGCGGGTTTAACCTGAGCCATGGACAGTGTCGAGGTCAACATAAGTAACATAAGTACTTTTTTCATTGGAAACGTTTAATGATTCGAGGTTGAATAGCGCATCTTACCCTTAATTCAGAGTTAAAAGTAAATTAAAAGAATGTTAAAATGATTTTTTCAAAAGGCAAACGGTACATACACAGGCCGGTTGAGACCTCCCGGTATAAAAGCCGGCCCTTGGTAATTGCCCTATTTCTTACTATTTCGCTTTACACAGCACGTGCACAGGAAACGCCTCCCTTGATCAATTATCCACCCAGCCTTTACAAAGCACACAACCAGAATTGGTCAATTGGCCAAAGTTCAGATCATTTAATGTACGCAGCCAATTCCGACGGATTGTTGGAATTTGACGGATCCAGCTTCAAACTTCATGCTTTTCCCAACCGCCAGATCGTTCGATCCCTACTGTGTGATGATTTTGCGCCTGAAAACCCGGGATCCGTCCACTTACCGAAAACTGAACATCGTATTTATGTGGGTGGTTTTGCGGAATTCGGTTTTTGACAAAAAGACACACATGGACAATTGAACTATCGTTCGTTAAGTAAAAGCGCAAACCTCAAAAGTTTAAAAACGGAAGAAATTTGGCACATACTTAAAACACCCCGGTTCATTTACTTTCAATCTTTCTCGAAAATTTATAGATACGACGGCAAGAATATTACCGAGATCAAAGCTTCCGGAAACTTTATGTTCTTACGTTACGTCGGCAACCGGCTACTGCTTCAGATGATTGGCAAAGGGCTTTTTGAACTCAAGGGGGAAAAGTTTTTGCCTATTGATGGCACAGAAGCATTATCTCAATGCATTGTTTCCTCCATTTTGCCATTTAAAAGGGGGTAAGATCCTAATCACCACTACCAAAAATGGGCTATTTATTCTGGAGAAAAACCATCTCAGTCCATGGAACATCGCCATTTCGAACGAACTGAAAACGAACTTGCTTAACAAATCAATTATGCTGTCGCAAGACAGCTCGTTTGTTTTCGGCACAATTCAAAAGGGTATATATGTCGTCTCATCTCAGGGCATTTTGAAATATCACTTCAATAAGGAAAACGGATTACAGAATAATACCGTGTTATCACTTTGTGAGGATCGAAAAAAAAACCTTTGGGTCGGGCTTGATCAGGGTATCGATATGATCAAAATGTCTTCTCCAACCGTTTCCTATCAAACGCATGACAATCCTCTTGGTACCACCTATGCAGCTGCCATTTGGAGGGGAAACTTGTATGTTGGTTCAAACAATGGCGTGTCTGTAAAAAAATGGAGGTCAAACGAAGCATTCAGGCCCATCCCCGGTCTTGGTGGGCAGACTTGGACCTTAAAAGTGGTAAACGACCAACTTCTCTGTGGGCACAACGATGCTACATACCGTATTGAAGACAACGGAATTACGAAGATTTCAGAAATAAACGGAGGATGGGTATTTCTACCGGTTATTACTAAAACCGATACTTTGTTATTACAGGGAGCTTACAATGGGCTCCACGTCTACAAGAAAAATGCTCAAAAAAAATGGTCTTACGGATATAACGTCAAGGGCGCCCCACCCTAACCTATAAGGCAGATCGTTCAAGATAATAGTGGCTCTTTTTGGCTAAGACATGCCTACCGGGGATTATACCGTTCAAGACTTTCAGGAACATTGGACACCACTCTAAAATGGAGAGAATATAAGGAGCCCACAGAAATACCCAGCGAATTTGCGGTAGAAATAACCACGTTAAACAATAGGATACATGTAAGGTCCGGGAATGCATTTTTCAGATCCGATTCAACTGGCGGTCTTCACGCCGAAAATAATCTGCGTTTCTCCGACGACGAAACCTTCAAACTTCGTTCCGGCATTGGGTCCGACTGGTTCAAAGTTTACGCCAACAGTGTTGATTACCACCATCAAGGCAAACTGACTTCCCTAGACCTGTCCCTGATACGAAACAACGAAAATATCATCCCGATTTCGGATAACGACTATTTTTTCTGTCTGGACAATGGATATGCATTATACAACCGGAAGACCCTTAAAAACCCAGCTGGCCCCATAATAAAGCCAATTATTCGCAAAGTTGCGAATTTGCGCAATTTGACAAAAACGTTTAACATCTCCGGTATCAGTCAGTTGCCCGCAGAAATTCGATCGATACGTATTATGTACGCGCTGCCGGTTTACGGACGGAACATACAGTACAAGTATCGATTACTCGGATTATCCGATCAATGGTCGGAATGGTCGGATCAAAACTCAGTAGAGTTTACTAACCTGGAGGCATCTTCTTATTCTTTCGAGATCAAGAGTAGCTTAAGCGACCTGATTACGACTTATAATTTCAACATAAAACCATTTTGGTATGAAACCGGCCTGGCAAGAGTCGTATTTATTATTCTGGTAGCAACCTTGCTGGTTAGCCTTCTTTTTTACCAGGAAAAAAGACTCGCCCGACACCGTGAGAAATTAATGCTGGAACAAGAGGAAAAGCTCCGCCAGGAAAGGCTTTCAAGCGAAAGAAAAATCATGGAACTACAAAATGAAAAATTGCAAAGTGAAATTAAAAGTAAAAGCCAGAAAATCAGTAATGTGGCCATTAATGTTGTCCGAAAAAATGAAATTCTAGAGGAGATCCGGGATGAGCTTAAACAAGTAAAGCAGGACATGGGGCATGAACTTCCTACCATCCATTATCAAAAACTACTTAATAGTATAGAACAAAATGTGGCGGGAAAAGAGGACTGGCTATTGTTTGAGGAAAATTTTAATGAAGTTCATGAGGAGTTTTTTAAAAGATTAAAAAAAATCTCTCCCACCATTTCCCCTTCTGAGCTTAGACTAGCTGCATGCCTCAGAATGAATTTGTCGACCAAAGAAATGGCTCCTGCACACTCATTACTTATATCCCTGGGGCATCTGCTCCCCGCTACCCGATTACCTCCCAAGTCTATCACAAATGTTGGGCCGAGAGTGAGCATTTCAAAAATGGCAAGGAATACTTCGGGATTAAGCTTCCATTGGGTTTTGAATATGGGGGCCCATTGTTTTTTACACATTATTCGTTTGTAGGGCTGGATCCCAGAAATCTGAAAGATCGTTATGCTCATTATTGGGAGCAAAACGTAAACCACACCATGATCAACTACAAGTATTGTGTGGCAAATCAGGGGAAATTTAAAGGTTATGGAGAAAACAACTGGGGCCTCACAGCCAGCGATACATATGACGGCTACAATGCACATTCGCCAACGAATGATTTTGGGACAATTACCCCTACCGCAGCATTATCTTCATTTCCATATACACCAGAGCTTTCAATGAAAGCTCTCCGTCATTTTTATGACGACATGGGTAATAAAATATGGAGTGAATATGGCTTTGTTGATGCGTTCGACGAGTCGCAAAACTGGTATGCAAAGTCACACCTCGCCATCGACCAGGGCCCTATTATTGTGATGATAGAAAATTATAGGACCGGCCTCCTTTGGAAATATTTTATGCAGGATCCGGAAATACAATCAGGATTAAAAAAGCTCGGATTTGAGAGTCCTGCTTTGAAATAATTTTAACACTTCACCTTCAAAATCCAGATACAGGCCGGCATTTTGCCGGCCTTTCTGTTTTAGAAATTATAATTGTAACTTAATACCGTTTTTTAAAGTACGTTTGATTACAAGCAACTTCCTGGTCAACATTAAGCCTAAATTTCGTATGAAAAAGCTACTAAAAACCATACTGACCATACTAACTGTTTGCACCTCTGTCTTGTTTGGTTCAGCACAAGTATGGAAAGCCATCGAACCCAATAATCTTCCTGAGAAGCGACTCGAAAATGGCATGGCAAGTGTCAAAGGCAAGTTATACCTGGTGGGCGGACAAGGAATAAGATCTGTCGACGAGTACGATCCCAAAAAAGACACCTGGCTTACGATGAGCAAACCCCCACTTGAAATGAGCCACTTTCAGGCAGTATCATATAAGGACGAAGTATATGTTCTGGGGGCATTCACCGGAAATTATCCGCACCAGACACCCATCCCGAATATTTATATATTTAATCCCGAAAAGAATGAATGGCGCAAAGGCCCGGAAATACCTGATAATCGAAGGAGAGGTGCTGCGGGAGCGTTTGTGCATAATGATAAAATATATTTGGTCTGTGGAATTCAAGACGGACATTGGGACGGACACGTTCCCTGGTTTGACGTATATGATCCGGCGACGGGCAAATGGGAAACACTTCCTGACGCTCCCCGCCCCAGAGATCACGTCCAGGTGGCAGTTATTGATAACAAGTTATACGTGGCCGGTGGTCGGCTTTCAACAGCCCGGATTAACCAGGTAATAAATCTAACAGTAAAAGAGGTGGACGTTTTCGATTTCAAATCCGGGAAATGGTCGACCCTTGATCCGGCAAATAATCTTCCAACTTTACGTGCAGGATGTACGGCCGTTGCATTTGGCACTAAACTCCTGATTATCGGGGGCGAGAGCGATGCACATCTTGAAGCCCATAACGAGGTAGAAGCCTTTAATACGCGTACGCAAAAGTGGGAGAAATTTCCATCCCTGTTTCAAGGTCGCCACGGCACCCAGGCTGTATTACTGAATAAGAAAATTTACATAGCGGCTGGATCGGGCAATAGAGGCGGCGGTCCTGAATTAAATGATATGGAAGTATTGGCCAACGAATAATTTTGGATCAACATAATCGATTTGAAAACAAAATTGTAATATTGGCATTCTCTGGTCTCAATAAACACGTTGCGCGGCAATTCAATCAATTTCTTTAAGGCATGGTAAAAGCACTTTTGTCATTCAGCTTATTATTATTTTTAAGTCAAATCTTCAATGAAGTTTTTGCTCAGAAAAACAGACCCTTTACCCATGCCGATACGCTCAGAGGGGCGATTACGCCTGAGCGTTCATGGTGGGATTTGACTTATTATCACCTGAATGTGAAGCCCAACAGCAAGGATAGTACCGTCACAGGGAGCACCGAAATTCATTACAAAGTTTTGAATCCATACCAGACCATCCAGGTCGACTTACAGCAACCACTTCAAATTGAAAAGGTGACGCAGGATGGGCAATCCTTAACTTATAAAAGAGACGGAAATGCTTTTTTTGTAACGCTCAACAAAAAACAGGAGCCTGGAAATAAGGAATCAATCATTGTTTCTTATTCGGGTAGGCCAAAGCTCGCTAAGCGCCCACCGTGGGATGGAGGCGTGCAATGGGAGCACGACATCAACGGAAACTCATGGATATCCACTTCATGCCAGGGACTTGGGTCCAGCGTGTGGTGGCCATGCAAAGATCACATGTATGATGAGCCTGACAGCATGCAGGTGAGTATTACCGTACCTGATAACTTGATGGATGTTTCCAATGGGAGGCTTCGGAATGTAAGCACTAATACAGACGGGACTAAAACCTTCAATTGGGTCGTTAAGAATCCCATTAATAATTACGGTGTCAATATGAACATCGGCGACTACCAAACCTGGAATGAAGTTTACAAAGGCGAGAAGGGCAATCTGGATGTCAGCTACTATGCACTGAGCCAGGATATTACGAAGGCCAAAGAACAGTTCAAGCAAGTACCGATGATGTTAAAAGCATTTGAGCATTGGTTTGGCCCCTATCCGTTTTATGAAGATGGTTTCAAATTGGTGCAAGTACCCTATCTGGGGATGGAGCATCAAAGTTCCGTTACCTATGGAAACAAATTTGCAAACGGTTATCTCGGCCGCGATTTGTCAGCTACCGGCTGGGGACTAAAATGGGATTTCATCATCATCCATGAAAGCGGTCACGAATGGTTTGCTAACAATATCACTTACAAGGATGTAGCCGATATGTGGATACACGAAGGCTTTACGAACTATTCCGAAAACTTGTATACTGAATTTTACTATGGTAAAGAAGCTGGTTCGGATTATGTCATCGGAACCAGAAAATTAATTGCTAATGACATCCCTATTGTCGGACCCCATGGCGTAAACCGTTCGGGATCGAAAGATATGTACTACAAAGGTGGAAATATGCTTCATATGATTCGTCAGGTGGTAAATGATGACGAAAAATGGAGGCAAATTCTGCGTGGACTAAATAACACGTTCTATCATCAGACAGTTGAAGGTTCGCAAATCGAAGGATATATTTCCGAAAAATCGGAAAAAAACCTATCAAAAGTATTTGATCAATATTTACGGGACACCCGAATTCCGGTTCTGGAGTATACTTTCAAAGGCAATACAATGACGTACAGATGGTCAAATGCTGTTGCCGGATTTGACATGCCTGTAAAAGTTAAAATCGGGGCGGGTAAAGACGGGTTCATAAACCCGACAACCGATTGGAAGACTTTAAAAGTGAAGGGCGAAAAAACGTTGGTGGTCGATCGAAATTTTTATGTAGAATCAAAACAGGACTTATAAATCCCAGCATTCCATAATGAGCAAGTCTCCGCTCCGGGCCGATATCCGCACCAACCCATCGATATCGGCTTCATTACTATTTCCGGTCCGATGACCAAGGGTTAGCGTTTCATCATGGAGATTGTACTTTAATCCGGTCGTTTGAATCCCTTCGACAACACCTACAGGAATGAGGGATAAAGGCGTTCCGGCGACGTACCATTTTTCAAAAGTACCTGACAAAGGGAAAATTTTGGAGTAGTCGTCGAAAAGGACAAGGCGAATCTGCTCTTTATAGCGTACCAGATTTGTGATATTACTAATAGAATGATCTGCCCGCCTGCCCGTTGCCCACACAATATTCGCAGCGGGAAAACCCCGTTCAATCAGAAAATCGATCGCTTTTTCTAAATCTGTCTTATTCTGGTCCGGAGTACTAATTATTTCCAGAGGATCCTGACCCGCACGGATGGCTTCAAAATCATGATCTTGATCAAAGTCACCCATCCAAACGTCAATTTTAATACCAAGATCCAAAACTCTGTAAATGGCATGATCCAGCACGACAATGAAGGGACTCCATTCCAGAAGCTGCCCCAACAGCTCGTCGCTACATGCCTCACCGTTAGCAATGATCAACGCCGGCTCCTGCTTTTCTTTGACAATATGATGGGAAGACATGAGGAACGTTTACAATTGATAAATTACCTGTTCAAAAAGAACTCTTTAAATTCATTAAGCTCCTGAATTTCTATTTCTTCATAGCGCTTAAAAAGCTTTTCACCCACCTGCTTTTTCAATGCCGAAATCCCTACATCAATCAGGCGGATACCATTTTCGGTTAAAAATATATTGTCATACTGCCAACCAGATAGGTTTGAAGGCCGTTTTATATCCCGATGAACAAAACCCGCTTTGTGTAACGATCGAAGTTCGTCTTCAAAAACATCAAGCCAAAGTTCTCTTCTCTCAACTTCATAAGCACGAAAATCCAAAGGATAAAGCCTTTCCATTACTAGCATATCCGTCTTATTTTCTTCGTCATAATCAAGGCGAACGAATTTGACGACCAAATCATTTACTTCGTTAGCATATTTCATCTTCTCCGCTTCCGAGCCAATATCTGACCTGGTGTCACCTGAAAAAAGTTTTGCAACTTCTACTTCTGTGAGCGCCAAAACCATATTATTAGCTCCGGAGGACAGGCGACGTGGATATTTTGACATGGGTAAAATCTTTGTAGAATGCACCAAGTTAAGGAAATGCAACTTAAATTTTCAATTCCTTGGCTCTGTTCCAATAAGCATCCATCTCAGACAGAGTCATATCGCCAAGTGATTTACCATCCGCTTTTGAGGCTTCTTCAAGATATTGAAATCGCTTGATGAATTTCTTGTTTGTTCTTTCCAAAGCCGTTTCAGGATTGATGTCAATAAATCTGGAATAATTTACCAATGAAAACAGCAAGTCCCCAAACTCTCCTTCTGCTTCCTTCTGATCAATGACTTCGGAAGTTTCTATGTTAAAGTTGTCCTTAAATTCCTGTAATTCTTCTTCCACTTTCTCCCAAACCTGTTGCTTTTCATCCCAGTCAAACCCGGCTCCACGTGCTTTTTCCTGAATTCGCATCGCCTTCACCAGCGCAGGCAGTGACGCCGGTACGCCCGACAATACCGACTTGTTTCCCTCTTTCAGTTTCAGCCTTTCCCAATTCTGCTTTACAGCTTCCTCCGTATCAGCGACTGCATCACCGTAAATGTGTGGATGCCTTGAAATCAGTTTATCGCAAATACTGTTTAAAACATCCCTGATATCAAATTGCAGGCTTCCATCAGGTTTTTCTTCTGAAGCAATCCTGGCATAAAAAACAATGTGCAAAAGAACGTCACCCAGCTCCTTCCTTATCTCTGGCAGGTCATTTTCGAGAATTGCATCAGACAACTCATACGTTTCTTCAATCGTAAGATGACGCAAACTATCCATGGTCTGTTTACGATCCCATGGACATTGCTCACGAAGTTCATCCATGATTGTGAGAAGGCGATCGAAAGCCATTAGCTGGTTCTGACGGCTTTCCGATAAATCATTAAAGTTCTTTTCCATCAAACAAAGGTAAAGTATACGGAGCAAATGCGAACACAGGTAGGCAACGAAGTAAGCCTGTCCGCCAGGTGATTCAAGCGAACTTTTTATCATGGGAAATGATTTTATTTAATATTAACAAATTCAAATCAAGTATTGAGAAAGCCCTCGGCAAATAAGTCCAGTAAACCAAACGCTCCAAATAGTCAATCTTTCAAAAAACGGCTATCTGCACTCCAAAACCTGCCCCCGTTCTTTCAACTGGTCTGGAACACCAACAAACCCCTGACAGTCGGAAATATCTTTTTCAGACTGGTAAAATCGGGCATTCCGCTACTGATGCTGTATGTAGGTAAAGAAATAATAGATCAGGTCATTGAACTGGCTGGTCACCGACAAGAATCACATCAATATCTATGGACTCTTGTGGGTATTGAACTAGGTTTGACGATTGTCTCAGATTTATTGAATAGATGCATTAGCCTGTTTGATAGCTTATTAGGTGATCTGGTAGCAAATAAAACATCTGTTGATTTGGTTCATCATGCCGCAAAACTGGATCTTTATCAGTTTGAAAATCCCATATTTTATGACAAACTGGAACGTGCACGACGCCAAACATCAGGAAGGACCGTACTCTTGTCGCAGATTTTCTCCCAGGTTCAGGACGTTATAACGCTTTTTTCACTGGCGGCTGGTCTGGTAATATTTAACCCGTGGCTCATCCTTATTTTAGTCATTGCAGTCATTCCTTCATTTTTAGGAGAAACGCATTTTAATGAAAGAACTTACTCTCTCACCCGTAGCTGGACACCTGAACGAAGGGAACTTGACTATGTGCGCTATCTCGGTTCAAGTGCCGAAACAGCCAAGGAAGTGAAGGTCTTTGGCTTGGAAAGTTATCTTGCAAATCGGTTCAAAACCCTGTCCGAAGCATACTTTCTTGCAAACAAAAAAATCGCTATCAGTCGTGCTGGTTGGGGGTTCTTACTTTCGGCACTTGGCACTTTCGCCTATTACGCTGCTTTCATCTTCATCCTGATTCAGACTCTCGGAGCCGTAATCACTATTGGCACGATGACTTTCCTCTCGGGATCGTTTCAACGGATGCATGGAATGCTCCAATCAATAATGAGCCGGTTTTCTGGAATTGCGGAAAACGCGCTTTATTTACAGGATCTTTTTGATTTTTTTGAAATACAACCTACAATTCTTGCTAACGATACCGGGAAAACGATTCCCAGACCTATTTTAAAAGGTATAACATTTGAGAATGTTGGCTTTAAGTACCCCGACAATGATTTCTGGGCGATAAGAAATCTCTCATTTTCCATCAGTCCGGGCGAAAAACTGGCGTTGGTTGGAGAAAACGGAGCTGGTAAAACTACGTTGGTCAAGCTATTAGCGTGTCTGTACAAACCAACCGAAGGCCGTATACTGATTGATGGGGTTGATCTGCTTGATTACCAGTTGGCGGATCTACGCGCGAACATCGGTATTATTTTTCAGGACTATATTCGATATGAAATGACGGTTTCAGATAATATTGCCGTTGGGGATATCGCACATATTGATGACAACGCAGCCATTGAAAATGCCGCAAATATGAGTATGGCGCACGATGTGGTCTCCCAGCTTCCGAACAAATTTCAGCAGGTACTAGGAAAAAGATTTAAGGACGGCACAGAACTTTCTGGTGGACAATGGCAAAAAATAGCCTTGGCCAGGGCTTATATGCGTGACGCGCAACTGATTGTGCTGGATGAACCAACTTCTGCGCTTGATGCGCGGGCAGAACATGAGGTGTTTAAAAGATTTACCAGTCTTATCGAGGGAAAAATGGCTGTTCTCATATCGCATCGATTTTCGACCGTCAGAATGGCCGACCGAATTTTGTTTCTGGAAAAGGGCAGGATGATCGAATATGGATCACATGAGGATCTGCTGGTTATGAATGGCAAATACGCCGAACTGTTTCAGTTACAGGCCCAAGGTTATCAATAATCTTAGAAAGGTAATTTCATGCTGGTTTGCGTAAGGTTACTGGTACATTTTGCGATGATCAGATTATCATTTCCCACTATTTCGCCTTCTACGTGAACCACCGTCTTGCCGGCCCTGATTACCTTGGCGTTCACGGTGAGCGTATCGCCCGATTTCGCCGGGTGAAGAAAGTCACAATTCAAATTAATGGAGACGTAGGCATACTCCCTTCCCATTGCATAGACCATCGTTCCAACTACGTCGTCCAGAATCGTTGCTGCGATTCCGCCGTGAAGCAAATGGATCGGATTACACATGTCCTCCCGTACTATAAACTCCATTTTCATCAAGTCCTCTTTTACTTCAATCAGCCTCCCGTTAAGCCAACGTGCCACCGGTGAAAAATTTTCATTCAGGTGGCTTCCAACCAGCTTTTGCAAAAATACCAATCGTTTATTTTCATTCAGGTCTGAATCCGTTTGTGTGTTACTCATAGAGGAAAATTTAATTCGATTTTAAGTGTACAAACGCAAGTAAGCGGAAAATAGTAATTATCGTAGATATAAGTATCAATAAGTGTCAATTATATGGATTTTATTGCTACGAATCAAAGGTAATTGTTACCTTTGCCCGAGTTTTTGCAAGACTTAAATGCTTTCCAATCTATGAATTTTACGTTATCACAAGTACCGAACCGATCCCAAAAACCACGTGAAAAGGGAATAACAATGGTTATGGACAAAGGTTTGAGTGTCAGGGAAGCTGAAGATATGGTTTCCAGTGCCAGCCCTTTTATTGATATCGTAAAGCTGGGATGGGCAACGTCATTTGTTAGTCAAAACCTTGATGCTAAGCTAGCTGTGTACAAAAATGCAGGTATCCCTGTCTACTTTGGCGGAACGTTGTTCGAAGCATTTGTTGTAAGGGGACAGTTTGAAGATTATCGCAAGTTGCTGGATAAATACGACTTGAAATACGCAGAAGTGTCAGATGGCTCTATCGAAATGCCTCAGGACATGAAATGTGAATATATCCATACCCTCTCCAAGCAGGTGACCGTTTTATCAGAAGTTGGGTCTAAGGATGAAAATAAAATTATTCCGCCTTACAAATGGATCCAGCTCATCAAATCGGAGCTTCAGGCGGGAGCCTGGAAGGTGATTGGAGAAGCAAGAGAGTCCGGAAATGTTGGTCTTTTCCGCGCAAGTGGTGAAGTTCGCCAAGGGCTGGTTGAAGAAATCTTAACAGAGATCGCTTTCGAAGATATGCTTTGGGAGGCACCACAAAAATCGCAACAGGTTTGGTTTGTAAAGCTTCTGGGAAGCAACGTGAACTTAGGAAATATTGCCCCAAACGAGCTAATTCCGCTTGAAACGATTCGCCTGGGATTAAGGGGCGACACGTTCAATCACTTTTTGAATACCAAAACAAAACAAAAGTGGAAAATTGACTCAAAATAGAGCATCACTTTCTCGAAAATACGCAACAAAATAATCAGGCTTTCACTCACCTTAAAATATGTTATGGAGCTAATTAAGCAGTTTATTGATATCTTTCTTCATTTGGATAAGCATTTGTTTGACATCGTACAGGAGTACGGGACCCTGACCTATGTTATCCTTTTCCTGATCGTTTTCACCGAAACAGGTCTGGTAATTATGCCTCTGTTGCCAGGAGACTCGCTACTATTTGCTGCCGGAGCGATTGCAGCGAACGAAGGAACTGGCCTTAACGTGTGGTTAATCATCATCATATTGATCGTAGCTGCACTTCTTGGGGACAACGTCAACTATTTTGTGGGTAAAAAATTCGGTGGTGAAATCAAAAAACGAGAACGTATCCTGTTTTTGAAAAGGGAATATTTGGAAAAAACAGAAGCGTTTTACGAAAAACATGGTGGCAGCACAGTGATCATGGCTCGCTTTATTCCGATTGTGCGTACCGTAGCCCCTTTCGTCGCTGGTGCGGGTAGCATGAACTACTCGAAATACATTGTCTTCTGTATCATCGGCGCGCTTCTTTGGGTTCCGGCCTTGACACTCCTGGGTTACTTTTTTGGTAATATGGAAATTGTTAAAAAGAATTTCGAGCTTGTAATTTTTGGAATTATCGCCCTCTCTGTCCTTCCAATGTTATTTGGGTATTTGAAAAGCAGATTTTCCAAAACAAGCGCAGCGTAAAGTTGTTAGCTGTCAGCCCTCGGCTAACAAACTAAAACGCAACCAAGAGAAAATCGTGGCTAACTTTAATATCAAGAGGCTTTTTTCAGGCTTTATTTAAATCGATGTCTCTTTACTTTTAAAAGTTGTTTTGTAAAAAACTTTCAGAATTGGACCGGTCATAGCTGAAATACTACTAATAAAAATGCCTCGATAACTATATGTTATGAGGCATTTTTATTACCCAGACTGAAAGCCGAAAGCCGACCGCCGAAAGCCCTTAAGATTTCGACGAATAATTGGGCGCTTCTTTCTGAATCATAACATCATGTGGGTGACTTTCTTTGACGCCCGCAGATGTAATTTTGACAAATTGTGCTTTTTGCAGGGAAGTAATGTCACCAGCTCCGCAATATCCCATACCCGCTTTCAAGCCCCCAACCATTTGGTAAACAATTTCGGAAACCTTGCCCTTAAATGGTACTCTTCCAACAATTCCCTCGGGAACGAGTTTCTTTACATCATCTTCTGCATCCTGAAAGTAGCGATCTTTCGATCCGTCTTCCATGGCTTCCACAGAACCCATTCCACGATATGCTTTAAATTTACGCCCTTCATAAATGACTATTTCACCTGGAGCCTCGTCGCTCCCTGCCAGCATCGAGCCAATCATGATCGTGCTCGCACCCCCAGCCAAAGCTTTCGTCATATCGCCTGAAAACCGAATACCGCCATCCGCAATAACCGGCACATCCGGATATTTTTCCCTAAGTGCCTCTGCAGCCCACATTACTGCGGTAAGCTGTGGAACTCCAATTCCCGCAATAATTCTTGTTGTACAAATACTGCCTGGACCTACCCCCACTTTCACAGCATCCGCTCCTGCTTCGGCAAGCGCGATCGCAGCTGCACCGGTAGCTACGTTACCGGCAATCACATCTAACTTTGGAAATTGTACCTTGACAGATTTTAGTGCATCAATCACCCCTTTGCTGTGTCCATGAGCTGTATCAAGACTGATTACATCTACGCCCGCCTTCACAAGTGCTTCCACTCTTTTAAGCAAATCCGGCGTAACTCCCACCGCAGCTCCAACACGCAAGCGGCCATACTCATCCTTGCATGCATTCGGGTGCGATTTCCTCTTTAGTATGTCTTTGTAAGTAATTAGTCCTGTCAGGCGATATTCAGAATCAACAATTGGGAGCTTTTCAATTTTATACTCCTGAAGAATCTTCTCGGCGTCATCAAGAGATAAGCCATCCGATGCGGTAATTAGATTTTCCTTAGTCATGATATCTGTCACCGGCTTCGACATTTCACGCTCAAACCGAAGATCCCTGTTGGTAAGGATACCGATGAGTTTATGGTTTTCATCAATAACGGGAATACCGCCAATTTTGAATTCCCTCATGATCTGGTGAGCATCTCCCAAAGTCGCCGTATCAGATAAGGTAATAGGATCAAGGATCATACCACTTTCCGAACGTTTTACTTTTCGTACCTGCTCAGCCTGCGCTTCCAGGCTCATGTTTTTATGAATGATGCCAATTCCGCCCTCCTGAGCCATTGCAATGGCCAAATCGAACTCAGTAACTGTATCCATTGCAGCCGAAACAAGTGGAATGTTCAGCTCAATGCTACGTGTAAGCTTGGTTTTGGTTGTTGTATCCCGAGGCAGAATTTCTGAATAACCGGGTATTAGAAGAACGTCGTCGTACGTGAGTGCCTCAAAGAGGACTTTGGATGGGTCTGTGCTCATAGCAAATAATCTATTGTTATTTGCCAAGCAAAATTAGATATAACTTTTCAGCCAGCCAAATGATTTTCGCAACAGATGAATATTATTTTTTCAAGACAGCCGCCTGGAGCGAAAAAGGCGAATCTTCTGACCTGAGCTAATTGTATTCTCCAACCTTCGCTTTCGATGCAAAAGCAGGAGCGTTACTATCGAAGAAAACCGTCACCGGACGACTTCGGTCTTTAAATGCTTTCTTCGTTTGGACCCGGAACGTTTCAGGATGAAGAAAAGCCCGGATGTGAGGATCAAAAAGGGCCACAGATCCACAACAACCAGAAATGCTGCTAACAAACTTTCCCATCCTTTGACTATTGGTCGGAATTGAACCAGTACCGACAATTGCTTTGAACTCCTATGTGTAGATTTAGCCAACCAGAACCCTCACCTTCTTGATTCTTTTTTTATCCGCTGATTGTACCTTGAACGTAATGTTGCGATGCGTTGCTGTTTCGCCGGGACGCGGCATTCTTGAAAAAAGGGCTAAAAGAAGTCCTGCCAACGATTCGCTGTTACCACGGACCTCATCAAAATAATCGGTTTCCATGTCCAGTAACCGACACAAATCATCAATAAGTACAGTTCCTTCAAAAACATAAGTGTGATCGTCAACTTTGGTGTAATTGACTTCAACGTCTTCGTCGTACTCATCGTTGATGTCTCCAAATATTTCCTCAATGATATCCTCAAGAGTTATCAATCCGCTGGTTCCTCCATATTCATCCACCACGATCGCCATATGAACCCGTCGATTTTGAAATTCTTTCATTAAATCGTCAAGACGCTTGCTCTCAGGTATAAAGTAGGCTGGCCGCAACAGTTTCTGCCAGTTAAAATGCTCATTATGGTGCAAATGCGGAAGCAAATCCTTTACATTCAAAATCCCATCAACATGGTCCAGGTCTTCGCGATATACAGGAACCCTCGAGTACCCCGACTTATTAATTTTATCCATCAACTCATGGAAGTCCAGCTCGATATCAAACGCTGTTATATGTAACCGGGCCTGCATCGCCTTTTTTGCATTGGTTAATCTGAAATTCGCCAATCCACGAAGCAAGTCTGTTTCTTCCTCGCTTTCTGCTTTTGCCTCCAGCCTTTCCGTCGATATCTCTGACCCTTCCGGAGTCAAAACGCCAAAAAAGTAACCCATGCGCGTAACTGGCTGGGTTAAAGGCTCACAAATTTTAATGATAAACTGGGTAAGCCCAGTGATTTTTGGAATCATTTCAATCGCATTTCTTGCACAAAAGAAACGAGTCACCGCATCCAGCCAGATCCAAAACGCCAGGAGGCCTAAGGCAATCCATTGAAAATGCAGGATGTCTTTATTCTGCAATTGCTGCCATACAAGTCGGGCGGACAGCAACAAGGCAAGCAATGTAATAGCCCGCTGAATGATTGAGAGTGCAAGCTGCTGAATACGATTAGGGAGATTATTTTCTGCACTATGCTTTTTCTCCCAGGGATTTTCAAGAGCCCCTGCAGCGGAATAAGCGGCCCTAATGCCGGAAAGATATAGTGAAATAATAAATAGAACAACCACAATTGCCACCTCGTAAACCGATGCGGCACTGATGGATACAAAAAATCCTGCTAATAGCGGATGCCCGCGGGAGATGCGCGTATCATTTAGGGGAAGCAGGCTCCCCCCACGCGTTCGTGAAAGAGGGTCGTCACTATCGGCTGGTTCGGTCACGAATAATTAGAAAATGTTGAAATTAGTTTTCAAAGGAATGCATGTTCTAAATGCAATATAGCTAATTCTCAAAAAATTAAGGAGGGATCCTTTAAAGTTCGACAAAAGTGATCCTTAGTCGATGCGAGTATCCGTGAAATAATTCGAAGCGGCCTCTGTCCGTCGGTACAATCAAACCCTTCATCAAATTAGCAATAATTGATAGCCGAAGAAGGCGATTGAACCATCTACTCTGTTAAAAATACGTTTTGAAATATGAAAACGACAATTACAAGGTTATTTTCTGTTGTGATATTTGTCGCAGGAATTATCACTTTATCGAATCGGCAATCGGTTCAGCGAAGAGTACTCGCCGGAGCATCAGGGCCAACCGTATCATGCACTGTTTGGCCGGTATCCAAGGCGGATTCAACCGTTTTAAAAACTGCCATCGCCGATGACAACGGTATTTTCAAACTGAACAACTTACGGTTGGTGTTTACATTCTTCAAGTTTCACTTTTTGGCTTTAAACCCTTTCATGAGTACGTAAAAATTACCGGAGCCATAGATATTGGGATAATACAACTTCAACCCAAAACCAATCAGCTCACCGAGGTAAAAGTTAGAGCTTTGAAACCACTCATCGAAAGGCAGTCCGGCAAGCTCGTAATGAATGTAGAAAACTCCATCCTAGTGGCGGGAAATTCGGCCTGGGGTCTGCCTGAAGGACAGGACCGAGTTAGAGTCAAAACTGAGAAAAACCTGACGTCACTCGACTATTATGGAATCTCTTTTGACCTCCCCTCAAATCCTGTCATTAAAAATTTGTAAAATTAAAACGGTAAGTCGTCGTCGTCACTACCGGCGGCCATAGACGGCGGTACAGGATCGGCTGGTCTTGGTGCCTGGCTGCTCCTTGGCGCGGAAGATTGGGCATATCCCTGATTTTCACCACCCGCATTTCCACTCGGTCCGCCAAGGAGGGTCATACTGTTCGCCCGGATTGTAATGCCGGAGCGTTGCTGGCCTTCCTTGTCAGTCCAGTTGTCAGTCCTGATTCTTCCTTCGATATAAACCTGGTTGCCTTTCTTCAAATACTTTTCTGCAACTTTTGCAAGGCCTTCCCAAAGTTCTATGCGATGCCATTCCGTGTTGTCAACGCGTTCCCCACTTTTATTCGTATAACTTTCCGTGGTTGCGATGCTGAATTTGGCAACGGCCGATCCGCTTTCCAAATACCTCACTTCCGGATCACTACCCAAATTACCTATCAAAATTACCTTGTTAACACTTGCTGCCATGATTTTTATTTGCTGTGGATGATTTTTGTGTTGTAAGTTTAAATATAGTGGATATTATTGAAATCTATTGCCAGTCGGAACAGCTGCTCCCTCTCATTATACATCCTGCTCACTTATTTTACCCGTCGTTTTGTCTTTCAAAATCAACTTATTCCGTCCGTCGTGTGTCACTTCCTGTTTGATCAGATAGTAATTTTCATCGAAGGAAACATAGTTAGACGGTTTTGTCAGCCCTTCCTGCCCACGCCAAACGGGCAGTTCTACCTTTTCCCAAAGCTTGGTTCTGGCAGATTTATAGGCCGCATCAATCACTGCATTTACAACATATCCATCGTAGAACGTTTCTGCTGGTTCGACCCCCTTTTCAGCGGAATTGAACATGTCAGTAAACATATGATTATAGCCAAGATCATTCACTTCATCGCCAACCGGAAATAGCCAACCGCTTTTACTTTCCGCCTTTTCAGCCACATAATCCCCCCCGCTCCCGGAGGTATACATTTCAAACCCTGTTCTAAGGAAATTATTGATCCAGATAGTACCTTCCGTTCCCATTACTTCATCCCGCAAGTCCATTCCTCCCCGAAAAGTCCAGCTTACTTCGAACTGACCTATCGCTCCGTTTTCATATTTCACCAAAGCGATTGCATGATCCTCAGCATCTATTGGCTTCACTTGCGTGTCGGCCCAGCACATCACTTCAACTGGCTTCACATCCTTTCCGATAAAGTTTCGGGAAATTTCGATGCAGTGACAACCCAGGTCCAGAATACACCCGCCACCTGCCTGTTCTATGTCCCAAAACCACTCGCTGTGCGGACCAGGATGTGCTTCCCGTGACTTAGCCCAAATAATTCTTCCCAGCGCCCCGCTTTTAACACTTTCCATCGACTTTAGAAACTTGGGCGTGTAGCAAAGATCTTCCAGATAACCAGCAAAGATCCCCGCTTCTTCAACAGCCTTCATCATTCTCAAAGCCTCCTCGCCATTTCTACCCAGTGGCTTGGTCGAAACGACTGCCTTTTTATATTTTGCACACAACATTACGGCCTGTTCATGAATGTTGTTGGGTAGAGCAATGCAAACCATGCTCACATCGGGGTGCGCAATGACTTCTTCCATGTCGGATGACCAGAAGGAGCAGCCATAATCATCAGCAAATTTCTTAGCACTTTCTTCACGGCGCGCATAGATGGCGACGACTTGATCACGACCGCGTTGCCCGTGAATGGATTCTGCATAAAATCTCCCGATGAAGCCGGAACCAAGCATTGCTATTTTTTGCATGGGATACTAAATTTTGTTTATGTAGAAATACAGCATTTAAAAAGGCCTTAGTCACATGTAGTGCTGTCTGATTTGTCAATAAAAGCGACATTCAATTACAAAAGGGAATTATATGTTCAGTACAAATTTATATTACTTTCCGCACACATCTCGATTTGAATTTAGTTATAAAAAATTCTCTTCCCGAAGTAATTGATCAATTAAAATCGGTTTGGGTAACTCCTCAATTTCACTTGGGTTGTAAAAAACCATATCCTCAGGAATTTCGGTTGTATCATTATCATTCAATGATATCCACCAAAAACGAACGTTTAATCGTTGATGAGTTAGTAAATGCGTGTAAACTTTAAAAACTTCCCTCAACTGACCTTTGGTAATCAACTCGCTGAAATACAAATCATTGTACATATCATCGGGCGAACCATTTTCATCCTTAGATTCGAGCAGATAGAAGTCATACAGGCCCTTCCAGATATCCTTGGCTTTGCGCTCACGCATCGCAAGCTTATCATTACGCTGGATCACTACATAGTTAAAATACCGTTTTCGCACAGCGGCTTTTTTCATTTTTACCGGAAGCTTACTCTGCATATTGAACTGATAAGCATAGCAAATATTTGAGAAAGGGCAAACAGAACAATCCGGTGAAACCGGAACACACTGCAATGCTCCGAACTCAATCATAGCCTGATTATAAGTGGCAGGATCTTCTTTGGGAATTAGCTGTTTCGATATTTCTAAAAACTCCTTTTTCCCTTCATTACTTAAAATATCAGTAAAGACACCAAACAGCCGGGCCAATACACGGTAGACATTTCCATCAATTGCCGGAACAACCTCTTGAAATGCGAAGGAAGCGATTGCAGCTGCTGTATAATTGCCGAGACCTTTCAATTTCAACAATGAAACCGATTTTTCGGGAAACTTCCCTCCATACTCACTCACTACCTGACGGGAGGTATAATGCATATTTCTTGCGCGCGAATAATATCCAAGACCCTGCCAAAGCCGAAGTACGTCCTTTTCTTCGGCCGCCGCCAGATCAAAGACCGTGGGGTAATTTTCCAGAAATTTCACATAATAGGGAGTACCTTGCGCAACACGTGTCTGCTGCAAAATTATTTCAGAAAGCCAGATTTTGTATGGGTCGGTTGTGTTTCGCCACAGTAACGGACGGTGATGCCTCAGATACCACGATTTAAGTTTGGAATTAAATTCAAATACTTGAAAATGATCTATAAGCATAGTGTTTTGACCTATGTGCGCTGTTTTTTAATGGTTTACAAAAAAATGAAACCGTTTGCCTTTTAAATTATCGTAAAATTACCCTACCTTTGTGTTCCCAAATTTTAGAGGAGCGAATAAATAAACGAAATAATATCCACTTAAAGTAAACTATCAAAGTGACTAAGGCAGACGTAATCGCACAGATTTCTGAGAAAACAGGTGTAGACAAGGGCGATGTTCAACAAACGCTTGAATCGTTTTTCACCGTGGTAAAGGACTCTCTCTCTGAGGGTGAAAACCTTTATGTAAGAGGTTTTGGCAGCTTCATCAATAAAAAGCGTGCACGTAAAGTTGCCCGTAACATCTCGAAGGGAACTTCGATGATCATTGACGAGCATTTTGTACCAAGCTTCAAACCCGCTAAGGTTTTTGTTGAGCAAGTTAAGGTAAGCGAAAAGTCTAAGCTCGCTGCTGAATAATATTTGCTTCTATCCAGGTTATTTCAACAGTATGAAAAAATCCATAATTCTTTCCTGCGTACTCGCTGTGGCTTTGGTCGGGACTTTATTTAGCCTCCCTAAGGTTGTGGTAAATAATAAAGGGAAAGAAGTGGAATCCGAGAAGGCTGCCGGAAAAACTGCCTCAGCAAAAGAGGCTGCTCCAACAGAACCTTCTGCAAACTCGCATGATGGAGCCACTTTATCACCTGAACAGCAGAAGGTCGTTGATCAGCTTAGAAGTGGCTTCAATCAGGCAGAGCAAAAAGATAAATTTGCAGCAGGTTTAAAGTTATCCAATAAATTTGGCGAGCTTCAAAAATTTGATAGTGCGGCTTTGTACGCAGAAAAAATAGCTGTGATGATGCCTTCTGCTGAAAATCTTTTGCGGGCGGGTGATCGCTATTACGAGGCTTACGGTTTTGCGGTAGATGATCAAAAGGCGAAAGATCTGGGCACAAAAACGCGTGAGTATTATCAAAAAGCAATTGAGCTTAACCCTGGCTTATTAGCTGCCAAAGCGAATATGGCCATGACATATGTTAACACGGAAAACCCGATGCAAGGAATTTTAATGCTAAGGGAGGTGCTTGACACCGATCCAACAAATGAACTTGCATTGTTTAACCTGGGAATTCTGTCCATGAGGTCCAATCAGTATTCGAAAGCCGCTGATCGTTTTAAGCAAATTCTGACTAACAATCCTGCCAATACCAAGGCAAAGTTTTATCTGGGTTTGACTTTAGTTGAACTTGGAAATAAGGAGGAGGCGAGGAAAATCTTGGCCCAGGTGAAAAAAGAGGAAAAGGATCCTGTAATTCAGCAGGCGATCGGTGAACTCGAAGAGCGGCTAAACAATTGATTGAGAATATTTACTACCATCAAGAGCACAGGTATTTAGAAAGCTGTGACCTAATGGATCTTTGAGTACAAAACAATTATTTATTTTATAAACGACATATATTTATGCCTTGCGGAAAAAAAAGAAAGAGACATAAGATTTCTACACATAAAAGAAAAAAACGTCTTAGAAAAAACAGACATAAGAAGAAATAAGTTAATTTGAACCGGATTTTATCAACAGAAAAGTCCGGTTCAATCTTCTTCAATTATATGTGTTGCCCATTCTAGTCCAGAATCGGGAGGTTAAGTATTAACTTTTTTATAGCCATTTAGTTGGTTGAACATTGAGTAACGAGTTATTAATCAATTCTACTCAAAAGGGAGAGCGTATAGCCCTTTTGCAGGATAAACGTCTTTTAGAATACCACGTCGAAACACCGGATCAGAGCTTTACCGTAGGAGACATCTACCTTGGTACTGTGAAGAAATTGGTTGCAGGGCTCAATGCTGCCTTTGTAGATGTTGGGTTTGAAAAGGATGCTTTTCTGCATTATCTTGATTTGGGGTCTAACATTAACTCACTCAACAAACTAACCAAGGATGTAATTTCCAAGCGCACAAATTCAGGCAAATTGAGTAACTTCAAGATGGAGCCTGAGATTGAAAAACTCGGAAAAATCGACAAAGTACTCTCCAAGAATCAGCCCATTCTGGTTCAGATTGTAAAAGAACCTATCTCTACAAAAGGTCCACGTCTTTCATGCGACATTTCTATTGCTGGTCGCTACATTGTTCTTGTTCCCTTTTCAAATTCAGTAAACCTTTCAAAAAAGATAACTGACAAACAGGAAAGAACCCGTTTGCAAAGATTGATGTCGTCTATAAAGCCGGCCAATTTCGGTGTGATTATTCGCACAGTTGCTACAGGAAAAGATGTAGATGAGCTAAACAAAGATCTTCAGGATTGTCTTGATAAATGGGAGAATGGAATAAAAACGCTTCGTGACGCTAAGCCACGGGATCGTGTGATAGGTGAAATGAATAGGGCTTCTTCGATCATCCGTGATATGTTAAACGAGTCGTTTGACAGTATTACAGTTGATTCCAAAGAGGTGTATGATGACATTAAGGCATATATCCACAACATTGCGCCAGACAAGGAGAATATTTTAAAGCTACACAATGGCAAGAATAAAATATTTGAACAGTTTGGTCTTGAAAAGCAGATCAAGTCTCTTTTCGGACGGTCGGTAAGTTTGCCTAATGGCGGTTATCTGATCATTGAGCATACCGAAGCGTTGCACGTAATCGATGTAAACAGCGGCAATAAGTCGAATTCCGAAGAAGATCAGGAAGCGACTGCTTTGAGCGTCAACCTGGAAGCAGCTAAAGAGGTAGCCCGTCAATTGCGTTTACGTGATATGGGTGGTATTATAGTTGTGGACTTTATCGACATGAAGAAAGCGGATAACAAACGCGTTCTCTTCGATACAATGCGTGACGAAATGAAAGGTGACAGGTCGAAGTACACCGTCCTTCCTCTTTCTAAATTTGGACTGCTTCAGATTACACGCCAGCGTGTAAGACCCGAAATGAATATTGTCACGCGTGAAACCTGCCCTACCTGCGGTGGTACCGGCACTATTCAGGCAAGCATTCTTGTTTCTGATGTAATCGCAAATAATCTGGATTACATGCTCTCAAAACAAAATGAGCGTGGTATTACTATCGTTCTACATCCATTCCTTCACTCTTACTTCACGAAAGGGCTCATGTCCGAACAGGTGAAATGGTTCTTCCATTACAAAACCTGGGTGAAACTGATCAAGGATTCTTCCTTGGGTGTAACAGAATTCAAATTCCACAACCGTTACGGCGAAGAAATCGAAATTGTCCCCGGAAATTAGATAACTGATTGCTGCGGAACGCCGCCCGGATAGCTGATAGCTGATAGCTGATAGCTGATAGCTGATAGCTGATAGCTGATAGCTGATAGCTGATAGCGAAAATCGCTTTTCAGAATTATCTACCCTTCCATATCGGGTTTCTTTTTTCTTTGAACGCGCTCGTCCCCTCCTGGGCATCTTCGGTCAAGACCAATTTATTCAACTGGCTTTTCAAAAAAGTGTGCTGATCACCTTCTCGCACATCGGATAGGGTATTCAGCGATTCCATGCCGAGCCGAATCGCATAAGGTGCATTTTGGCAGATTTCGGCAGCGACTTCATTCACTACCTTTCCGATCTCGTCTGTGGAAACTATTTTCGTCACCAGCCCCAAAGCAAGTGCCTGCTCTGCAGTGTACTTCCAGCCAGTAATTGACATTTCAAGTATCTTTCTTTTTGGCACGATTGGCAGCAGAGAAGCCATAACCTGCATAGGCCAAATACCGCGTTTTACCTCAGGCAGGCTGAATATTGCGTCCTCGACGCTGATCACGAAAGTGCATCCACATATAAGTAAAAATCCTCCCGCTAAAACCGAACCCTCAACTTGGGCAATACTTGGCTTAAATAATTGAGCAAAAGCCTCTCCCAATCTGGCTTCGTCCCGGATTTCTGGTAGAGTTTCGTTTTTTACAACAACTGCTTCATGAAAGGAATTCAAGTCGGCTCCCGCACAAAAAACAGGGCCCTCCGCATCTAATATGATACAACGTATTTCTGAATGATAATGCGCATATGCCAAAGCAAAGATGATTTCTTCGGCCATGACGGGCGTGAATGCATTACGTTTTTCGGGCCGATTTAACGTTATTCGAAATGTATCGGCTGTCAGAGCAGTTTTAATGAACAGAAATCTAACAGCCTCAAATGATTCGGTATCTTCCCGTGTGTAAAAACGCATAAGATGAAATTTTAAACTATCCAATCATTCCAACCTTATTTCTCATTCAACTTTTGCCTACTACTACTTCCAACATCGTGATGTACTGCGCGATGCCCTCTTCGATTTCGTGTAAATAAATAAATTCATCTGCGCTGTGAGAACGAGCGGAATGGCCAGGCCCCATTTTTAGCGATGGGCAGTCCAGGAGCGCCTGGTCGGACGTTGTCGGAGATCCATAGGCTGTCCTGCCGAGAGACAAACCAGCCTTGACGATCGGGTGTTCCATAGGAATACTCGAGGGCCTCAAGCGAATTGAACGCGCACTCACCTCAGATTGAATATTGGCTTGTATCTCTTCAATTAATTCCTCCAAAGTATATTGATCAGTAGCACGCACATCAATCGTGAAGGCACAGGCATCGGGAACAACATTATGCTGCGTTCCGGCCTGTATCATCGTTACTGACATCTTCACGGGACCTAATGTCGGAGAGACTTTGGGAAACCTGTAATTCGTAATCCACTGTATATCTTTAATCGCCTTATAAATCGCATTCTCTCCTTCCTCCCGTGCGGCATGACCCGACACCCCTTTTGCGGTGCAATCGAGAACCAAAAGCCCTTTTTCTGCAACAGCAAGCTGCATTTCCGTCGGTTCACCTACTATAGCAAATGAGATTTCCGGTAGCTCTGGAACCACGATTTCCAACCCCTCTTTGCCTGAGATCTCCTCCTCGGCAGTGGCTGCAATTGCTATATTGTATGACAAATCACTTCTATCATAAAAATAACAAAATGTAGCAATCAACGAAACCAAGCACCCGCCCGCATCATTGCTTCCCAAACCAAATAGTTTTCCATCCTCAACCAAAGCCTCGTAAGGGTTCAATGTCCAGGATTTATTAGGTTTCACTGTATCGTGATGAGAATTTAAAAGGATGTTTGGCTTAGTCTCATCAAAATATTTATTGAAGGCCCAAATGTTATTTTTCTTTCGCTGAAATGGGATTCCTTTCTTACTGAAAAATGCTTCAAGCAAGAGAGCCGTATTTCCCTCGTCCTTACTTAAGGAAGGTGTCACGATAAGGCTCTTTAATAGCTCTATGGCCTCTAGTGAGAGTACTTTTATATTTTCCAAGGTAGTTGTCTGAGCCATTGCAAGGCAATATATTCAAAATTTTATTTGGCAAAGGTATAAAAAAAGGGAGTAGTACCAGCTAGTACCACTCCCTTAGAATTCAATATGGTATTGACAAAGTCAAAGTTCAATTACCACCTCACCTGTCCATCGCCTATCACAACCCACTTCTCGGTTACAAGTTTTTCAAGAGCAAAGGGCCCACGGGCATGCAGTTTCTGAGTGGAAATTCCAATCTCAGCACCTAAGGCGAATACAGCTCCATCAGTAAATCGAGTAGAAGCATTGGCATATACCGCCGCAGCATCTACTTCATTCAAAAAGCTTTCAATAGCCTCCTGATTTGCAGAAATAATAGCCTCTGAATGCTTCGAGGAGTAAGTCCTGATATGTTCCAGCGCTTCATCAAATCCAGAAACTACTTTCACTGAGCACTTATAGTCCAGGAACTCCCTTCCAAAATCGTCGGGCTGGGCTTGCCTCAAATATGGATAACCAATATGATCCAGAATCTCATACGAAGCTTCATCCGCAAAAATTTCGACATTCCATTTGATAAAATCTGCAACGATTTTAGGAAGAAATTCTTCTGCAATTTCCTGATCTAAAAGCACCGTATCGAGCGAATTGCAAACGGACGGCCGTGAAACTTTGGCGTTAACCACAATCGCAGCCGCCTTCTCAAGATCACCGGTTTTCTCCACATAAGTGTGACAAACTCCGGCTCCCGTTTCAATCGTAGGCACTCTCGAGTTTTCTCTCACAAACTTTATAAGGCTTTCTGAGCCTCTTGGAATAATAATATCAACATATTTGGTAGCAGTAAGCAATTCTTGAACAAACTCCCTTCCGGTTGGAAGCAGCGTTACTGCACCAGTATCGACGCCAGCCTCCGCCAGACATTCGTGAATCAGACTAACCAGAAAAGTGTTTGAAAAATGTGCCTCTTTGCCTCCTTTAAGAACACAGGCATTGGCCGAGCGCAAACATAGCGACGCAACATCAAGCGTAACATTTGGTCTGGATTCGTAAATCACGCCCACCACGCCCAGCGGAACAGCAATTTTCTTTAATGATAGTCCCTGCTCAATTGTCCTCTCTAATAATATTTCTCCTGTCGGATCCGGCAAAGCGGCTATATCCTTCAAACTTTGAACGAGTCCTTTGATCCTTGTTTCATTTAAAAGCAGACGATCTTTTTTCGGATCGTGATCATCCATCAAAGCGAGATCCTTCTCATTTTCAATAATGATCCGGGCAGTATTGGCAAATACTTTTTCTGAGACCGAAATCAGCAAGTCAGCACGCTGCTGGTCCGTCAGTTTGCGAAGAGCAATTGCCGCGTTTTGAGTTGCTTTTAAAAGAGGTAAAATGGATTCCATTATAGTAATACGATATCATTGGCGTGAGCCACTTCAAAATTCAAAGTCTTTAAATTGTCCTTAATGGCAACCGAAGTTTCCCTTGCACGTGCCACAGCTATCATTTCTTCCGCCGGCGAATATATTTCAATAATTTCACCTGCTTCGAACTCTCCAGTCACCTCTCTTACACCTACCGCCAAAAGGCTTTTTCGTCTAAGCAATGCTTTGCAGGCACCTTCGTCAATCAATAATCTGCCGGAAACCAGGCCGCCACTTCCAAGCCATCTGTTGCGAGCCGATAAGGTACTTTTACCAGCACCAATGACGGTTCCAGCCTTGCCGTCTAATGCCTGTAGAAGTTCGTCCTTTTGACTCATACCAAAAATAACCACTCTGATGGCCATTCTCGCAGCAAGTTTAGCAAACGTCAGCTTCGAAGCCATTCCACCCAGCCCCAAAAAAGATTTGTCGGTCCGCACGAATTTAAAAACCTCATTTACATTGTTTACGTTCCTCAATATTTTTCCATTTTCATCCAAAAGGCCTCCAACGGAAGTACAGAACATCAGTGTTTCGGCCCCAAAACCGACGGCAAGTAAAGTAGCCAGCTCATCATTATCCGAAAACTTCAACTCCCGGTCGCTGACAACGTCATTCTCATTAACGATGGGAATGATATTATTCTCCCAGAGCTCTTCGAACGTTTCTTTCAGCTGCAAAAATTTATTGCGGTTCGCGAAATGTTGCCTTTCGCACAGGCTCTGACCGATAAAGATTTTTTTTGGTGCAAAATAGCGTGCGTAAAGACCGACAAGTAATGGATTCCCGACAGACGCCGCAGCTTTCCTTTGCGTCATTGTACCCTTATAATCCTGAATAAATGCTTTGCCAGCGCCTACTGCACCAGACGAAACGATGATAACGCGGTATTGGTCATGTATTTCAGAAACCTGCCTTGCAATTTCTGAAATGATACGGACGTCGGGTTCACCAGTGGGCAAAGTGATAGATGCGGTCCCGAACTTTATAACTAGAATTGGCTTTGACACGATAATATTTTTGCAACCTGCGCGGAATTGTCAGGCAGGACTTACTGATTTTTGCCAAAATTAACCGAATTAAATGAATATGGCCCGATTAATTGAACGATATCGGCTTGTTTACATCTGCATATGAATTTGACAAAAACCTAGCTAAAAATCTCCTTTTGGTTTTCAATGCAACCTTTAACTGTTTCAAATATTCATCTCTGGGAATTTCAATTGCGCCGTAACGACGGACATTATCGTTTATAAACTGCGTATCCAACAGATCAAAATTATTTTCTTTAAGAATCTGAATCAGATAATGAAAAGCCACTTTGGAAGCATTGCTTTCACGCGAAAACATGGATTCTCCAAAAAAAGCACCGCTAATAGTCACGCCATAAAGTCCTCCTACCAACTTATTGTTGCGATAAGCTTCAACACTATGCGCGTAACCTAGCTCGTATAACTCAGTATAAGCAGCGATAATTTCCTCCGAAATCCACGTTCCTTCTTCGGAAGACCTTGGCTCCGCACAACCACGCATGACCCCTTCAAAGTCGCAGTCAATTCTTACTTCAAAAACGTTCTTATTGATTACCGGACGCAAAGATTTCGAAGGTTTGTATGTCGGTATTGGAATTACCGCTCTCGGGTCAGGCGAATACCAGTAAATAGTACCATCGGTCTCAGCCATCGGGAATATGCCATTGATGTATGCATTGAGCAGATCTTCAGCGGTTATTTCAAGCATTTGATCAAATTATTAGAGAATCAAAAGTAAATGATTAAACTAAGATACCTGGCATAAGTCTACTTGACCCTGAATTTGTATGCCATTTCAACGATTAATAATTTATTTGTCTGAAACGAACGATAAAAATATATCTGCTGTTTCTTTGGAGTACTAATTATTTTTGCAAAATTTGCATCCTCTTAGACGACCAACAAAGTCAATGAATAGCAACGGCATACATACTGTTCTTCATACTACACCTTTCCGGTTTAGGTCCCCCAGGACCGTCTAACTCTATTTTACCTACGTGGTAAAACTTTTATCCCCACCATTTTTTTAAATTTTTGAAACGTCCCATCGTAGTTTTCTGGGAATTTAATTTTTGTTTCGAACATTTTTTGTCAGTAAAGCCATCAATGAAAAATACCGAAGTAGTGGGCAGTAAGTTTCTTATACAGACTGCCAATGAAAATCACCTCCATTATGCAGAAACAATTTGTGCAGAAATGGAAGAGAGTGCCAAAAAACGTGGTACCGGCATAGCAAAACGTTCGCCCGTCTATATCATGGAAAAAATGGTAGAAGGGAAAGCAATTATAGCAACCACGGAAGATGGTGTATGGGTCGGCTTTTGCTATATTGAAACCTGGGAACACGGCAAGTTTGTAGCAAACTCCGGACTAATTGTTCATCCTGATTTCAGAAACAGCGGAATGGCTAAGGCTATTAAACAAAAAGCCTTTGAACTATCCCGTAAAAAATACCCTGATGCCAAGATCATCGGTATCACAACAAGTCTTCCAGTGATGAAGATCAATTCCGATCTTGGATACGAACCGGTTACATTCAGCGAATTGCCCGCAGATGATGCTTTCTGGAAAGGCTGCGCAAGTTGCGTTAACTACGATGTGCTTACCCGAACCGGAAGAAAACATTGCCTGTGCACAGGAATGATGTACAATCCTGACGATCATAAAAAAACAGAAGCAGAGCCTGAAAAGGATACCTGGGACTTTCTCAAAGAGTCGAGCCTTTACGAACGCTGGATGCGGATCAAGCAACGTATTCTATTGCGAAGGGAGGAACGCGCGAAAAAGAAAAACGCCGAGGCTTTGCTGGTACATTAGTGTGCTGCATCTGATTTCAGATTTTAATATCTCTTAAATACCTCGCCCGGCAGCCATTATAAGCCCGACGCGAGGTATTTTTTGTTACTTTTGCAGTTCGATTTAAACGAGTAAGAATCTCATATATTTCCTATAATGTCACAGCCCAAAGTAGTATTAGCGTTCAGTGGAGGATTAGACACCTCATTTTGTGTAAAATATTTAGCCGAGGATAAAGGTTACGAAGTTCACTCCGTATTGGTAGATACAGGTGGCTTTTCAGAAGAAGATCTCAAAACGATCGAAGCCAATGCATATTCACTTGGTGTGAAAAACCATGCGACGATCTCCAAAACTGCCGATTACTATAATGACTGCGTTAAATATTTGATTTTCGGTAATGTCTTAAAAAACAACACATATCCACTTTCTGTCAGTGCAGAGCGCGTTTTTCAAGCCGTGGCGGTAGCAGAATACGCAAAGGAAATTGGCGCAACGGCCATTGCGCACGGAAGCACCGGCGCCGGAAATGATCAGGTTCGTTTCGATATGGCATTCCGTATTATTATTCCGGAAGCCGAAATTATCACGCCGATTCGCGATCTGAAATTATCCCGTGAAGCTGAAATAGAATATCTTACGAAGAAAGGCGTCGGTCGCGAGTGGGCAAAAGCTGCTTACAGCATTAACAAAGGACTATGGGGAACTTCTGTTGGCGGTAAAGAAACGCTTACATCTGAAAAGTATCTTCCTGAGTCGGCCTGGCCTACTCAGGTTTCCAAAACAGAACCCGAAACAATTACATTGGAATTTGTCGAAGGGGAATTGAAAGGAGTTGCCGGAGAAAATTTTGAAAATCCGGTGAATGCGATCCAAAAATTGGCGGCCATTGCTCAACCCTTCGGAATCGGACGTGATATCCATGTTGGAGACACAATTATCGGGATTAAAGGTCGTGTTGGTTTTGAAGCTGCCGCGCCATTAATTATTATTAAAGCTCACCACACATTAGAAAAGCATGTATTGAGCGAACAACAGCTTTATTGGAAAGAACAGCTTTCCAACTGGTACGGAAGCTTACTACACAAAGGACAGTTTGTTGAGCCGGTAATGCGCAACATCGAAGCATTTTTATCTGATACACAGTCACATGTGACCGGCAAAGTTTATGTCCATCTGGCTCCGTATCGCTTCTATGTGGAAGGAATTGAATCGCCGTTCGATTTGATGTCATCTAAATTTGGCAGTTATGGAGAGATGAATAACGCCTGGTCGGGAGACGACGTGCGGGGATTCTCGAAAGTCGCTTCGAATCAGGTGATGATTTATCAGAAAGTGAGCGAGGCGACAGCAAGTCTATGAGTTTATTAGTTCAAAGTAAATGAGTAGGCTCAATGCAAAATTACCAGGAATTAAAGGTTTGGCAAAAGTCCCATCAGCTTGTTTTGGAAGTGTATCAGTTTACGAATCAGTTTTCTAAAACCGAGATGTTTGGACTAATTTCTCAGATTCGTAGATCAAGTGTATCCATTCCCGCCAATTTAGCCGAAGGATGCGGGAAAAAGGGCAGTAATGATATCGCAAATTTTTTCCAAATCTCACTAAGGTCTTTACATGAGACGGAGTATTATTTACTTCTGGCAAAGGATCTACAATACATTACAACTGAAATATTTGCGGCTCGTAATTCAGAAATCAAAGAGATCAAGGCAATGTTGGTTTCTTTGATCAAAAAAGTACGTTCTCCATTAATTTAGGATCTCTCTCATGAACTCATTAACTAATAAACACATAGACTCTATCAACGTTGGAATAATCGGTGCGGCTGGGTACACGGGTGGCGAATTGCTTAGAATTGTGATTAATCATCCTAACATAAATATCGCTTTTGCACACAGTAAAAGCCAGGTTGGAAAACCTGTTTATTCGACGCATACTGATTTGCTCGGAGATACTGAACTGACATTTTCAGGGGAAGATATTCAATCACTTTTAGATGGTGAAAATCTGGACGCCATTTTCCTTTGTTCGGGGCACGGCGAATCCAGGAAATTCCTGAGTGAGTTTAGCGTCCCCGAAAATGTTAGGATCATTGACCTCAGCACTGACTTCCGCGACGAGTCCAACGGATTTGTTTACGGATTGCCTGAATTACAAAAGGAAAAAATAAAATCGTCTGTAAAAGTGGCCAACCCAGGCTGTTTTGCCACAAGCATTGAGCTCGCAATTTTACCCCTTGCCAATGCAGGATTGATAAAAGACGAAATACATGTAAGTGCTGTAACCGGAAGCACTGGGGCTGGTCAATCGCTAAGTGCTACGACACATTTTTCATGGCGAAATAATAATATGTCTATTTACAAGGCATTTACGCACCAGCATTTGACAGAAATAAAAATGTCGCTTGGAAAATTGCAGGGAGGATTCGACAAGGACCTGAATTTTATTCCGTACCGTGGTGATTTTACTCGTGGTATTATGGCAAACGTTTACACCAAATTTGAAGGGACTCTGGAAGAAGCAAAGGTTCTATACAAAAACTATTATGCAAACCACCCTTTCACACACATAAGTGAAGCGCCAATTGATGTGAAGCAAGTGGTAAATACCAATAAATGTCTCATACACCTGGAAGTACACGACGGGCAACTGCTGATTACAAGTATTATCGACAATTTAACCAAAGGTGCATCCGGGCAGGCGGTTCAGAATTTGAATTTACTTTTCGGGTTGCCGGAAGATACGGGATTAAGGCTGAAAGCTCCGTCGTTCTAATACATACAAAGATTTATTGACACAGTAAAGAGTAACTAAGCGCAATGAATCGATTAAATTTAAACTGATTTTTTTCTCGATATTACAAAATGTAGTTATGTCACATTTATTTGATGTTTATCCACTTTACGATATAGAGCCAGTAAAGGCACAGGGAAGTTATCTTTGGGACAGTAATGGAACAAAATATCTGGATCTTTATGGTGGCCATGCGGTGATATCCGTTGGTCATTGTCATCCATACTATGTAGATATGCTTAGTAAGCAGCTGCATGCGATTAACTTCTATTCCAATTCAGTTAAAATTTCTTTACAGGAGGAGCTTGCAGAAAAACTTGGTAACCTGTCAGGCTATCCCGACTATAAACTTTTCCTTTGCAATTCGGGTGCTGAAGCCAACGAAAATGCGCTAAAATTGGCCTCTTTCCACAATGGACGTACCAAAGTCGTTGCATTCACAAAAGCTTTCCATGGCCGTACAGCAGGAGCAGTGGCGGTAACGGACAATCCGTCTATTGTAGCGCCGATAAACTACAACAAACACGTAACCTTCCTGCCCTTCAATGATGTAGATGCACTTGAGAAGGGAATTAGCGACGATGTCTGCGCCGTAATTGTAGAAGGCATACAGGGGGTCGGTGGTATTCAGGTTTGCACAGACGAATTCCTGCAGGCTATTCGCAGAAAATGCGATGAAACCGGAGCCGTTATGATTTTGGATAGTGTACAGTGCGGATATGGTCGTTCAGGAAAATTTTTCTCACACCAGTTTAGCGGTGTCCATCCTGACTTGATAACCATGGCTAAAGGAATGGGTAACGGCTTCCCGATTGGCGGAGTGTTAATATCGCCACAGTTCAAAGCCAGTTACGGACTGCTGGGAACCACTTTTGGTGGAAACCACATGGCCTGCGCGGCAGGTATCGCCGTGCTGGATATCATGAAGGATGAACATCTCATCGACAACGCAACTGCAACAGGCGATTATCTGATGAAAGGAATTACGGAAATCGGAGGCTACAAGGAATTAAGAGGGCGTGGATTAATGATCGGAATTGAATACGATTTCCCGGTTAAAGACCTTCGGAACAAGTTATTATTTGAGCACAAAATGTTTACGGGCGTTGCTGGAGCGAACACGATTCGATTATTACCTTCTTTGGCACTTGGCAAAGAAGAAGCCGACATTTTCCTTGAATCTTTGAGATTTTGTTTGAATGCAGAGTTGAAGGGAGTCTGATTATCTTTGCTTTGCCAAAAATCATTTTAGCGCTTGGTATTCCCGCAAGTAAATGTTACTTATGAAATAAAGTTTAGTTATTAATTTCAACTTTAATTTATGAAATGGAGAATTTAACTGGTTCCATCGTCATGAATAATGAGTCCAAGCTATAAAAGCCGAGTCTAAAAATACCACAACACATCAATGAAACATTTTCTGTCCATAAACGACGTCACCGACCTTAACCAACTCATTACCAGCGGGATCATTTCAAAACGAAATCCGTTTGGGGACGCTGATCTCGGGAAGCAAAAAACCATCGGACTTTTGTTTTTCAATTCAAGCCTCAGAACCCGTTTGAGTACGCAAAAAGCTGCTCAAAATCTTGGTCTGAACGTGATCATGATGAATGTCGGACAGGATGGCTGGGGCCTCGAAATGGAAGAGGGTGTGATTATGAACGGTGATAAAGCGGAACACGTCAAGGAGGCAGCTGCTGTAATAGGGAGATACTGCGATATTATTGGCATACGTTCTTTTGCCGGATTGCAAGATCGGGAAAAAGATTATCAGGAGATTGTATTTGAACAATTCAAAAAATATTCAGAAGTGCCAGTTGTAAACCTGGAGTCAGCAACAAGGCACCCTTTGCAATCGCTGGCAGACTGCATCACCATTGAAGAATTCAGGATTAAAGAAAGACCGAAAGTAGTCCTTACCTGGCTACCGCACTTTAAAGCTTTACCACAAGCAGTGGCAAATTCTTTTTGTGAATGGATGAACCCGATGAATGTTGAGCTCGTAATAACCCACCCGGAAGGATATGATCTTTCTCCGGAATTTGTTGGAAAAGGTCAGGTCATATATGATCAGAATAAGGCTTTGGAAGGAGCAGACTTCGTATACGGCAAAAACTGGTCTTCCTTTACACATTACGGACAGGTTTTAACGAGCGATCCGTCATGGATGATTACTGATGAGAAAATGTCTTTGACAGATAACGGAAAATTCATGCATTGTCTTCCATTGAGAAGAAATATGAAAGTGGCAGACGAAGTACTGGACGGCCCGCGATCCTTGATTATTGAGCAGGCAGCCAACCGCGAATGGTCAGCACAAGCAGTTTTAAGAGAGATACTGATAGGAATGTGATCGCAATTATGCCTTAAAATTTGAGGATTTTTGTACCACAATTTTCAATTCTTCACTTCGAATTTTTTAATAAAATACTAGAAATGAGTACCGAAATATTGGCTCTGAACAAGGCCTTGTCAGAAAAGCAATCTATTAAAAAAACAGGCGTATTAATAGTTAACCTTGGTACACCAGACAGCCCTTCCGTTCCGGATGTGAGGAAGTATCTCAGAGAATTCCTTATGGACGAGCGGGTAATTGACATTCCATACCTGAATCGCTGGTTATTAATTAATCTGATCATTGCTCCTTTTCGCGCACCTAAGTCAGCTAAAATATACAGGCAGCTATGGACACCGGAAGGTTCTCCATTAAAATTTTATGGCTATTCGGTTGAGAAAAAACTTCAAAAAGCCCTTGGCGGTAACTATGTGGTCAAACTGGCGATGCGCTACCAGAGTCCAAGCATTGAAAACGGACTGAACGAATTGCGTAAAGAGTGCCTTACTGACATAATTGTGGTTCCATTTTTCCCTCAGTACGCTTCTGCGTCAACCGGATCGGTTTACAAAAAAGTAATGGAAGTTGTCAAGGACTGGGAAGTTTTGCCAGAAATAAAATTCATAAACCGTTTTCTCGACCATCCTAAGTTTGTTGAAGGCTTTGTGAATTTGGGTAAAAAATACATGGCAAAGATGGACTATGACCATTTTGTGTTCAGCTACCACGGCATTCCTGAGCGTCAGATTACCAAAGGTGATGTTGCTCATGTATGTCAATTCGGCAATTGCTGTAACACGCTTAGCGCCAAAAATCAGCATTGCTACCGTGCTCAATGCTACGAGACAACCCGTTTATTTGTAAAAGGAATGGGAATTCCGGAAGGTAAATACACAGTTGCCTTCCAATCCAGGCTTGGCAAAACCCCTTGGATTAAGCCCTATACTGACGAAATAATTCCCGAATTAGCAAATAAAGGAGTTAAAAGTGTGTTGGCGTTTTCACCTGCATTCGTGGCGGATTGCCTCGAAACGACAATTGAAGTTGGAGAAGAATATAAAGAGATTTTTGAAAAAGCAGGGGGGCATCAATGGCAACTCGTTGAAAGCCTTAACGACAGCGATGTATGGATTGAAGCTTTGAAAGATATCGTAGAAACTGCTTGAAAAGGGTTGTGAGAAAATAGGGTAACAAAACAATCCCTAACTATTTGGCTTTTAGTTTTTTGTGACAAAAATTAACCCCGAAAATGCCCATTGCTGGGATATTTCGGGGTTTTTGTTTATCTTAAGGTTACCAAGC